>FWPU01000549.1_pt1 | contig 122369 bp, 102 predicted proteins | sample 2228361 | NCBI WGS metagenome assembly FWPU01 (sample SAMEA103939777, study PRJEB20133) | metagenome | reverse complement strand
GAATTGCAGGTAACTGGCTCTGGTGGAATTTCGCTTTTGGTGGAATGCTCACAGTATTTTTCTTCTCAAGACTCTGGCGAAGAGCTGGTTTAGTATCAGAAGTTGAATTTGCTGAATTCAGATATTCCGGAAAACCTGCAAAGTTTTTAAGAGGATTCAGAGCTGTTTATCTCGGCTTCATTATGAATATAATAATTATTGGTTGGGTTAATAAAGCGATGATTTCTGTTCTTACTGGATTTTTTGATATAGATGAATCAATCGTCTTCTTTTATGTTTTTGCTGTAATGACCATTGTTGCAATCTATTCTGCTCTTTCCGGATTGTGGGGAGTAGTTGTAACAGATGCATTTCAGTTTTTTATGGCAATGACTGGATGTATAATTCTTGCGATACTTGTTGTAAACTCTCCTCAAATTGGTGGAATGAGTGAATTAAAAAGTCAACTGCCGGAGTCAGTATTTAATTTTTTCCCATCAATCTCCGATGCAGGTGAAGCCGGTGGAGCATTAGTTCTTTCTCTTTCATCATTTCTTGCTTATGTAGGAATAATCTGGTGGGCAAGTTGGTATCCCGGTGCTGAACCTGGCGGTGGTGGTTATGTCGTACAGCGAATGTTATCAGCAAAAAATGAAAAGCATTCTCTCTTTGCTACTTTGTTTTTTCAGGTTGCTCACTATGCCTTAAGACCCTGGCCCTGGATAGTTGTTGGTCTTGCTACACTTGTCCTTTACCCTGAACTCTCTGAAAATCAAAAAGGACTTGGATACATTTATGCTATGAAAGATTTTCTGCCAACAGGATTAAAAGGTTTGCTTATCGCTGCTTTCTTCGCAGCATATATGAGTACAATTGCAACACAATTAAACTGGGGAACTTCATATATAATAAATGACTTCTACAGGAGATTTTTAGTTAAAGACAAAACAGAGAAACATTATGTGTTTACATCCAGAGCAACAACACTATTGTTAATGATTGTATCAGTCATTATTACTCTTTTCATAAACAGAATTTCAGGTGCGTGGGAATTTATTCTTGAATGTGGTGCAGGTTTAGGATTAGTTTTAATAATGAGATGGTTTTGGTGGCGGATAAATGCGTGGAGTGAAATTTCTGCAATGATTACTCCTTTTATCCTCTTACCAATTCTGAAATTATTTGATGTCGGTTTTCCAGATACACTTTTTATTCTCGTACCTTCAACCACTTTTGTCTGGTTAATAATTACATTTATAACAAAACCAACTGATGAAATAACCTTAATTGAATTTTACAAAAAAGTCTATCCCGGCGGCAGACTCTGGAAAAGGATTTCTGATAAACTACCTGAAGCCCCAAGACAACAAAATTTTATTTCAATGTTCATTAATTGGATAGCAGGAGTTGTGCTTGTCTATTCATCACTTTTTGCAATTGGGAAAGTAATTCTTGGAGATTATAGTAATTCCATTATTTATTTTATCCTGATGATTATCTCTGTCATTATCATATCATATAACTTATCCAGAGAAGGTTGGCAGAGATTGCTGGAATAATACTGTGAAACTTACTTATCTCTTTTATTGAAATCAGTTTTAATTTTGTTCTAATTTCTGGTTTTAATGAAACTGCATATTGGAGAAGAAAATTTTTTGACATTAAAATACAAAGAATATTTTGCTGGACGATTTCATTATAATGTCAACAGAACATTCTTTTTGGAAATTTTTACTTGCCAATCAGATATAAAGGTCCATCAGGTCCTAATGGCAAGCCAAGATAGACCCAACCAATCAGCAATAGTATCCAGAAAATAGTTAAGAGAATTGTGTACGGAATCATTGTTGAAATTATAGTACCAATACCATACTTCTCATCATACTTTTGTGCGAATGCAACAATTAGTGCAAAGTAACTCATCATCGGAGTTACAAGATTTGTTACTGAATCGCCTATTCTGAACGCCGCTTGTGTAAGAGCGGGATGATAACCTAATAACATAAACATAGGGACAAAAACAGGAGCCATAATTGCCCACTTTGCAGATGCACTTCCCATAAATAAATTGATAAATGCTGAAAGTAGTACAAACGCTACGAGTAAAGGAATTCCTGTCAATCCAATGTTTTTAAGAAAAGCAGCACCATCAATCGCTATTATAAGTCCAAGATTGCTGTATCTGAAAAAGTAAACAAATTGCGCTGCAAAAAACACAAGCACTATGTATGTTGCCATTGTTGACATCGATTTGATAATGTGCTTCATAAAGTCTTTATCATTTTTAATTGACTTTACTGCAATGCCATACGCCAATCCGGGAACGAGAAAGAAAATCAGAATTCCTGTTATTATTCCATCAAAAAATGGTGAATGCAGTATCTCGCCAGTCTTCGGGTTTCTGAATAAACCATTTTCAGGAATAATTGTTAAGGAAAGGAGTATCAAAAGAATCAGCAATGAAATTCCTGCCCATTTTAAACCTTTCTTTTCATCGTCAGAAATTTTCTCTACAGATATTTTCTCAGCGTTTCCCTGATAAGATTTTAATCTTGGCTCAACAATCTTTTCTGTTATCCAGGTTCCGGCTATTACTATCATTATTGCCGAGACGAACATAAAATAAAAATTTACCGCTGCATTAACCTTTATATCAGGGTTAAGAATATTTGCTGCAGATTCTGATAAACCTGCAAGCACAGGGTCAATTGAACCAATCAGAAAGTTTGCACCAAATCCACCGCTTACACCACAGAACGCTGCAGCCAGCCCTGCCATTGGATGTCTTCCAAGTGCGTGATAAATTGCTGCTCCAAGAGGAATTAGAATAACATAACCAGCTTCTGATGCCAGATGAGATAAAACACCCGCAAAAACAATTGAACCGGTTATTAGTTTCGCCGGAGCTTTAAGAACCAAAGCTCTGATCATAGCATTGAATAATCCGGAACCTTCTGCGACACCTATTCCAATCATAACAGCAAGTACATATCCTAATGGTGGAAAGTTTACGAAGTTGTGCACAACATTTGTGTAAATCCAGCGAACTCCGTCAGATGAAAGTAAATTTTTTACTGTGATCTCAGAACCGTCAGCAGGATGAATTGCTTTCAGAGAAAACCAATCACCCAATAGCGACGAGATTGCAACTATTATAGCTAATAGAGCAAAAAGTGTAGCCGGATGTGGTAGTTTGTTCCCAATAATTTCTATGTAATCAAGAATTTTGTTAAATATCTTGGAGGAATTAACTGACTGTTTCAAAAGAACCTCTCAGAATTATTAGAAGTATTTTTCTTTAGTTGAATAAAAATTCTAAGTTAACTTTACAAAGATAATTCTCTGACTTTGTTTAACAAGTAAACTTCTGATTTTATGAATGAAACTATTTATTACTTCAGTTTGATTACAATCTTCTTTACTTTGCTGGGAATTGCAATAGGAAGCTATCCCGGTTTCAGAATGAACAGAGCTACAATTGCTCTGGTTGGTGCGACTATTCTTGTTTTGATAAATGACTTCCCACTCGAAGAAGCAGCAAAATTGATAGATATAAATACCATCATCCTTTTATTCGCAATGATGATACTGAATATCAATCTTCGTTTATCAGGATTCTTTAACATTATTGCTAACCGAATAATCAGAATTGCAAGAACACCGAAGCAACTTTTAGCTTTAATAATTTTCTCCGGAGGATTTTTATCTAGTTTATTTTTGAATGATACAATAGTTATAATGTTCACTCCCCTTTTAATTGAAGTAGTTATAAAACTGAAAAGAAATCCAATTCCATATCTGATAGCATTAGCCACATCAGCAAATGTCGGAAGTGTTGCTACAATTGTAGGTAACCCTCAGAATATGATAATAGGAATTTTTTCTGGTTTAAGTTTTGTTCAGTTTGCGTTAAAACTTTTTCCGATTGCAATTATGGGCTTATTCATAATATGGATAGTTATGATAAATTTATACAAAAAAGAATTTCGGGAAAATGCTTCGCTTGTTTCTGAAGAGTTTCGCCCTAAAATATTTAAACCTCTTTTAATGAAAAGCACTGTAGTACTTTCAATAATGCTGCTTGCATTCCTGTTTGGACTTCCAATTGCTCCATCTGCTCTTGGTGCTTCAGCATTACTTTTAATTACAAGAAGAATTAAACCTGAACGGGTATTCATAGAATTAGATTGGTCTCTGTTAGTTTTTTTCTCGGGATTATTTATTGTAACTGATTTCCTGAATCAACTTCTCATTTCACCAAATTATTCGGGTAAATTAGAAATGTTTTCCGGAAATAGTTTAATAGATATTTCAATCATCTCACTTGTGTTGAGCAATCTTATTTCAAATGTACCTGCAGTATTAGTTTTAAGTCCGGTAATAAAAACATTTTCAAACCCTGAAGCATATTGGATAGCACTTGCGATGTCCTCAACTTTTGCAGGTAATCTTACATTGCTTGGTTCAGTTGCTAATCTTATTGTTGCTGAGTCTGCAAAGAGGAATGGAATTAAATTAAGCTTTACTGAATATCTTAAGAGCGGAATTCCTCTTACTTTATTGACATTTATTGTTGGAATTCTTTGGATTCTGCTACTTAATTAAAAAAAAGAACCCGATGACCGAAGCCACCGGGTTTGTCCATACAAAAGGTCTGGGGGTTAACCTTCTGCATGCGACATTGTAAAAATAATTTACAACTCTTTCTAAAGCAATAGGAAAATCTCTGATGAGAAAAATTTTTTTTGCTTCCCCATTTAGATTTAATTTCTTTATTTTTAACAATTTAACCCTAATTTGAGCAATTTGATTGCAAAAATTTAATTAGTTTTAGAGTTAATAGTTGCCGGGAAAAAACTTCCTGCAGAGAAAATCTATCTGAAATTAATCAGGTTAATCATTTCCTTAACCGCCTGGCTAATTCCAACTAAAACAGCTCTGGCAATTATCGCGTGACCTATACTTACTTCATCTACCTCACTGATTTCTCTGAAGATTTTGATATTAGAATAATTCAACCCATGACCAGCATTTACTCCCAATCCCAATTTCTTAGCATGTTTAGCAGCAATTCTTATTCTATCTAATTCATCGAACTGTTCTTCCACAGATAAAGCATTGGCAAAAACTCCGGTATGGATTTCAATAAAATCACTTCCGATTTCTGCGGCAGCGTCTATCTGATTTAAATCCGGTTCTATAAAAAGTGAAACTTCTATATTCGCGTTGTGTAATTCAGTAATTGCATCTTTTAGTCGGGAAATATTATCAATTACATTAATGCCTCCCTCAGTTGTTAGTTCCATTCTTTTTTCAGGAACAATTGTTGCCAGCTCCGGACCAACATCACAAGCAATTTTAATTATCTCATCAGTAGCAGCCATCTCAAGGTCAAGTTTTGTTGTAATTAATTCTCTCAATAGTCTTACATCTCTTTCATTTATATGTCTGCGGTCTTCTCTTAAATGTACAACTATTCCGTCAGCACCTGCCAGCTCAGCTAATATTGCAGCGGCGATAGGATCAGGTTGTGCTTCACCGCGTGCATTTCTTAAGGTTGCAATGTGATCTACATTTATTGCAAGTCTCATTTATTATCTCCTCAGAAAATAATTTTTATGATATGAAATAATGATTGAAAACCAATTCCAAAATCATTTGCTTTGAAACGAAGAACAGAAACTAAATCAATTAAATACATAACACCAATATGAACTGCAACACAATAATAAAATGATCTTGTTCTTAATGCAAGAATACCTAAAGCTATTCCTCCAGGAATTGCACCAATTGTTTCAATAAATGGTTTTCCGTTGTGTAAAATCACAAAAGGGATCATCTGAATCAGTACAGAATAAAACCCAAATTTCTTTTCCAGACCAAACAACATAAATCCTCTCCAGATAAATTCCCATCCAATCATATAAATCAGCATTCCCGCTTCATAAATAAAGAAAATAGTCCAGGATTCTCTAGCTGATAAAAGATGGGGATATTTCTCGATGAATTCGTTCGAAGCTGAAACAAACCAGATAAGAGGCATCATAACGGATAAAAAAACTAAACTGAATTTTAATCCAACTTTCCATTCACCTATAGTAAAACCATAATCGCTCAATTTTTCTTTGAAAAGAAATTTAATCAATACTGTGGTTGGCAAAAGGAAAGTTAGAAAATCTCCGATGAACCAGTATAGATACTCTATTAAAAACGGGTCTTTTGTAAAAGTCACCAAATCAAAAAGATTTTCTCTGAAAAATCTCCTTGATGTAAAATACCAGCTGATGGTCTGGAGAAAAGCCACAGTTAAAAAGATAGTGACAATTTTTCCATCCAGAGCTTTTAACTGGTTAAAAGCTGCTTTTAATTCCTTTTTAATCAATTTAATTGCATTTATCAAATTTGATTATCATCCAAAAAATATTGATTTTTTGAAGAAAATCACAACTTTTCAGCTAAAAATATTTGACAATTTAAATGGAAGATTATATTTTAGCACTCGCTTTTTAAGAGTGCTAATCACAATCACTAAAAAAATAAAGGAGTAAAAAATGGCAGATTTTAAAATCAAACCTTTAGCTGATCGCGTAGTTGTAAAACCAGCAGAAGCTGAAGAAAAAACTGCTGGAGGAATTATACTTCCCGATACCGCAAAAGAAAAACCAATTGAAGGAACTGTGGTAGCTGTTGGACCCGGAAAGACAAGTGACGACGGCAAACTGATTAAACCAGAAGTTAAAGTTGGTGACAGAGTCCTTTACGGTAAGTACAGCGGTACTGAAGTTACAATTGACGGTGAGGAATACCTCATCATGCGTGAAAGCGATATTTTCGGAATTATTAATAAATAAGAAAAAATAAGAGGTAAGAACTATGGCAAAACTAATAGTATATAACACTGAAGCACGTGCCGGTTTAAAAAGCGGCGTCGATAAACTTGCTGATGCTGTTAAAGTTACATTGGGACCGAAAGGTCGTAATGTTATTATTGAAAAGAAATTTGGTGCTCCAACCGTAACAAAAGATGGAGTTACGGTTGCAAAAGAAATTGAACTTGAAGATCCTGTAGAAAATATGGGAGCCCAGATGGTTCGCGAAGTTGCCAGCAAAACCAGTGATGTAGCTGGTGATGGTACAACTACAGCAACCGTTTTAGCTCAGGCAATTTTCAGAGAAGGACTAAAGAATGTTACTGCAGGTGCAAACCCAATGGATCTCAAAAGAGGAATTGACTTTGCAGTTACAAAAGTTGTTGAGTACTTAAAATCAATCAGTAAGGATGTTGAAGGCAGAAACGAAATTGCACAAGTTGGTGCCATTTCCGCTAATAACGATAAATCAATTGGCGATTTAATTGCTGATGCCATGGAAAAGGTTGGTAAAGATGGTGTTATAACAGTTGAAGAGGCAAAAGGCACTGAAACTTCGCTTGAAGTAGTTGAAGGAATGCAATTCGATCGTGGATATCTTTCTCCATATTTTGTTACTGATCCTGAATCAATGGAAGCAGTCCTCGAAGATCCTTATATCTTAATTCATGATAAGAAAATTTCTTCGATGAAGGATCTTTTACCTATACTTGAAAAAGTTGCTCAACAGGGTCGTGCATTGTTAATTATTGCCGAAGAAGTTGAAGGTGAAGCTTTGGCAACTTTAGTAGTGAACAAGATTCGTGGTACATTGAAAGTCTGCGCTGTAAAAGCTCCCGGTTTCGGTGACAGAAGAAAAGCAATGCTCGAAGATATAGCTGTGCTTACAAATGGTACAGTTATCTCTGAAGAAAGAGGATTTAAACTTGAGAATGCTACAATTTCATATCTCGGAACCGCAAAGAAAGTTGTGGTTGACAAAGATAATACTACAATAGTTGAAGGATCCGGAAAACCTGAAGAAATCAAAAAGAGAATCAATGAAATTAAAGCTCAGATTGAAAAAACAACTTCAGATTACGATAAAGAAAAATTACAGGAAAGATTGGCAAAACTTTCCGGTGGCGTTGCTGTTCTGAAGATTGGAGCTTCAACTGAAGTTGAAATGAAAGAAAAGAAAGCTCGTGTAGAAGATGCATTGCACGCAACTCGTGCTGCAGTTGAAGAAGGTATTGTAGCTGGCGGTGGTGTTGCTCTTGTTAGAGCAATCCCTGTTCTTGATAAACTTGAAGGACAGAATGAAGATCAGACTACCGGAATTAGAATAGTACAGAAAGCACTTGAAGAACCATTGAGACAGATTGTTAACAACGCTGGTCTTGAAGGTTCTGTCGTTTTACAAAAAGTTAAAGAAGGCAAAGATGACTTCGGATTTAATGCTGCTACAGAGCAGTTTGAAAATCTGATCAAAGCTGGTGTCATTGATCCGACAAAGGTAACAAGGACCGCCTTAGAAAATGCAGCATCAGTTTCTTCACTTCTCATAACAACTGAAGCTGTTGTTTACGAGAAAAAAGAAAAAGAACCAGCTCCGGCTATGCCACACGGTGGTATGGGCGGAATGGACTATTAATAGCTCCTTTATTGTTGGTTGGTTGGTTAGGGCGAGGGTTAAATTATCCTCGCCCTTTTTATTTAATTTTCACTCATCAATTTTTCTTATATTCCATGCAAGTGATTTGGAATTTTTAGATGAATAATAATTCTTCAGAATTAATAAACGAAATTGTTGAACATTTAAGACTTAAGCGCTTTAAACTCGCTCTGATTACCTCAAAAAAAGCTGTTGAAACTTTCCCGGAAAACCCTGAAGCACATTCATTGTACGCTTCTGCCCTTCTGGAAAATCTTAATCCTTTCTTATCACTTGATATGATAAATTATGCGGTAGAGCTTTCTTCTAATTCCCCCGTTATACGCTTAAACAGAGCTTATATATTGTATCGGCTAAGCATTTATGATGGAGCCCTGATTGATAATGATTTTTTTCTTTCATCTGAAAGAGATAACACTGATGCACTTTTATTAAAGGTTAAAATTTTATCCGGCAGCGAAAGATTTTTTGAAGCTCTTGAACTTCTTGAAGAAATTAAATCCTGCCAAAAGATTGATGAAAGTTTCGATTTACTTTTTACTATTCTGAAAACCTCACTTGACATTTCTTCCGGAACATTCAGTTTAATTCATGATGAAAGTGAAATTATAAAGCTCTGCAAAAAAGCAAACGATTCCGGCTACTATTGGTTTAGTATTTTTGTTCATAAGTATTTGCTTGATAAAATTAGAGATGAAAACATCCAGAAAGAGTTAAAGTTAATTTATTTTATTTCTCTCGTAGCTCTTTTCAGAGTGAAAGAAGCTGAGGTTATCTCTACCGAATTAAACGATTATTTTTATAATCATCCAGATTTTAATAATGCCGTCACAAAACTAAGGACAATAAATAAATTCAGAACCTCTTCAGAGCATGAATCCGATAGCGTCAGAAATATTATTTCTCAAACTGAATTAATCAAAGTTAAGAACTCACAATTCGAAGTTCTTTCAGCAAGATTTTTTGATCTAACAGACAGCATTTCTTCCGGCAAAAGAAAATATTTAATTCAATTTGATGAAAACAACCTCACTTATGTTGCTGTCGAATTACTGTTAAGAAATCCATATTTCAAGAAAAAAAATTATTTGGCCACTGGCATAGCAATTTGGTATTTAAATGACTCTGAAACCGGAAGAAATAATTTTGAAATCGAATTGAAATACGATTGGCAAATTATTGAATTCGTCCAAAGTTGGGGAACTGAAATACCAGGTTTCTGGAAGAGTGGAGAGGGTAGAGTTGAAATCTATCTGGAGAATCAACTAATCTGCACAAGAAAATTCCTAATTGGTGAAACAGAAGTTATGAATCTCGAAATCATTGAAGATGAGATTTTACAAGCTGGATTATTAAAATCAGAAACCGCTCAACCACCCTCAGTCGATTTGTACAGAATACACAATGTTGACTCTGTTTCATTGGAAAATTTATTAAATGAGTTTTATGAATTTATCGGCCTGGAAAATCTGAAGCAGTCTATCGTAGATTTTCTGACATACCTGAATTTTGTAAATGAAAGGAAGAGAAAAGGTGTTAAATCAGACGAGAAATTGGAACTGCATTGCTTGTTTCTTGGCAATCCCGGAACAGGAAAAACTTCTGTTGCACGATTGCTCGGTAAAATTCTTAAATCAATGGGTATTCTTGAAAACGGTCATGTCATTGAAGTTGACAGATCAGGATTGATAGGACAATATATAGGCGAAACAGCAATTAAAACAGATAAGGTTATTTCTGAGGCTTTAGGAGGAATTTTATTTATTGATGAAGCATATACTTTAAAGAAACCGGATATTTCATCGGACTTTGGCCAGGAAGCTATTGACATCTTATTGAAAAGAATGGAGGATTATAAGGGCAGATTTATTGTAATCGCTGCGGGTTATTCCTCATTAATGAATGAATTTATAAATTCTAATCCTGGATTAAAATCCAGATTTACACACACATTTACTTTTGATGATTATTCACCTTCTCAACTTGTTGAGATTTTTAAATTATTTGCAACTAAAGAAGAATACACTATCGATAAAGCAGGCGAGGAATTATTATTAAAGCATTTGGAAGTTATCTATAAACACAGAGACCAGTCTTTCGGAAATGCTCGCCTGATAAGAAAAATATTTTCTGAAGCAAAAATTCAGTTAAGTAAGCGGTATCAATCCTGCAGCGAAGAGGAAAGGATAAAATTTTCATTAAACAAAATCAGTTCTGAAGACATTCGTTCAGCATTTGAAAAAATAGGAGAAGTTGTTTCCACAAAAATTTCTGATATTAAAATTGTTGATAATCTTCTGGAGAGGATCAATAATTTAACCGGACTGGATAATTTTAAAAAAGAAGCAAATGAACTTGCTAAACTTGCACGATATTATTTTGAAGAAGGAGAAAATATTTCAGAGAAATTTTATTTTCATTTTTTCTTCACCGGGAAAAATTATGCTGGTCAGTCTGTGGCAGCAAAATATCTTACCGAACTTTTGGCAACATTCAGAATTATACCTAAAAATGAATTTTATGAAATTGATATCAGACAGTTTATTGGCGAGGATATTTACCAAACAACTGATCGCACAAACAAAATTTTTAATAGGATTAGAAATGGTGTTATACTGATAAAAGATTTTGATTCCATATTCAATGACCGTCAATTGAACTCTTCTGTCTTATCAGAATTTATAAGTCAGTTTATCACAAGGTTACAAAAGGATGCGGACAGAATAAGAGTAATTGCTGAAACTGATTATCAATTTCCTGATAATCTTTCCGATGAATTAATTTCCTTAAAAACATTTTTCTCTAAAATTATCATATTTAACGATTATACTCCTGATGAATTGCTGGAAATATTTCTACAAAGAATGAAGGAAAAAAAATTAGATCTCTCTGATGAAAGTAAAGAGCTTCTGCGAAAGTTTTTCTATCATGTTTACAGAAACAGAGATAAATACCCACCCAACAATCTACTGCTGCAAAATATTTCTGACATCATTCAAAAGAAACATTTATTGAGAATTGCTGATATACCAAGAAGTCAAAGAACGGATGAAATGAACAGACGAATTGATATTGATGAAATTAAAGACATCATAAGTCTTGAAAAGTCTAAAGAATTCTCAACTTCCGGTGATTATCAGAGTTCCGTCAGGAAGTACCTTGATAAACTTGACAAACTTGCCGGACTCAAGGAAGTTAAGAATACTATATTAAGAATAATCAACAGCGAAAAAGTTGCTGCAATCAGAAAAGAGAGAGGCCTCGAATTACTACCAAGAAATCTTCATGGCTTGTTTATCGGAAATCCTGGAACAGGCAAATCCACAATTGCTAAAATTTATGGTGGAATTTTATTCGAGTTAAATCTGATTAGTTCTAACGAACCAATTGAAATAGATCGTTTAACAGTAAATACATATTTACAAAATTATAACGATCTTACTTCAGAAATTCTACTTAAATTTTTCGATGGAAAACTTGTTGTATTAAATTATGCTGGACAATTTTTAATAAGTCAGGAATTTTCTATTAAAAAATTCTTTGATACCACTCTTGCTCTGCTTAAAAAATCCGGAAACAGATTTGTACTTATTCTTTCTGATACAAAAAATGAAATTGAAAAAATCCTGAGTAATTATCCTGATTCCAAAACTTATTTTACGAATACTTTCCTTTTCAGTAATTACACTCCAAGAGAAATGTTAGAGATAGCTCTCAATTTTACTCAACAATATGGTTATCAGCTTGATGAAGGTGCCTGGCAGCTTTTGCTGGATATATTTAACGAGCTTTATTCCGGCAATCAGGAAAAGGGCAACATCAACACAGTGCTTGATTTAATACTGAATGCAATAACAAATCAGGAAGCTAGACTTGGTAAGAAAGAAAATATAACTAACGAAGATTTGACTACTATTACAATTGAGGATATTGCTAAACTTTTCTAATATAAATCAGCTGAATTTGTGGGGACTGCTAAAATTTCTAAAACCTTATTGTCTTCAACAATAGCAGCACTCAATTTATTACCGCTAATAGCCGCTGTATCAATATACAATGCATTATTTTCCTTAATAAATTTAGGTTCATGCATCCTCGTATGTCCCACCACCTGTAATTTACCTATATTGATCAATGGATCGCGGTTCCATAATATGCTGTATGGTTCGACTAAATCATTTCTTATAATCTCATCTAACTTTTTCTCATCAGATAAAATTTGAGTGGAAATTATATCGGAATAGAAAGCAGAAATTCCTGCGTGAGAAATAAAGCAATCCTTAAGGTTATAAAACAACGGTGCCTGATTAATCAGTTGTAAGTGCTCATTAATTCTTTCAAAACGATTTTCATAAGACTTTAATGTAAATACAGCTCCGTTGCTCAGCCAAGCTTCAGCAAATAAAGATTTAGGATGGTTGAAATAATGATAGAACATATATTCATGATTTCCCGGTGTAAACTTTATTTTTTTTTCCTTGACAAAATCAAAAACCTCACAACTATGTTTCCCTCTGTCAACAAGATCTCCCACCAGATAAATTTCTGCTTCGGGAAAATCTTTTTCAAGTTTTTCAATCAAAGCGATCAGGGTAAAAAAACAACCATGAATATCACCAATTATAGCAATCATTGTATCTCAGATATGAAAGACTTCTTTTGCATACTTGGTCAGTTCATCTCTGAAGTTTGGATGTGCGATATTTATTAGTGCCTGCGCTCTTTCCTGAATCGATTTTCCAAATAATTCAGCAACGCCATATTCAGTTACGACATAATGAACATCGCCTCGGGATGTTACAACCCCGGCACCTTGTTTTAATGTTGGAACAATCCTGCTGATAGTTCCATTCTTAGTGCTTGAGGGAAGTGCTATTATTGGTTTTCCTCCTTTTGACCTTGCTGCTCCGCGAATAAAATCTACCTGTCCCCCAATACCGCTGTAAAATTTTGTACCGATGGAATCAGAACATACCTGACCAGTTAAATCAACTTCAATAGCAGAATTGATAGCTACCATTTTATCATTTTTTGCAATTATAAATGGATCGTTAACATATTCTTGGGGATGAAATTCAATAATCGGATTGTTATCAATAAAATCATAAACTCTTCTTGTTCCGAGAACAAATCCGGCAATTATCTTCCCCGGATGAAGTGTTTTTTTCTCTCCATTAATTATGCCTTGTTCAACAAGTTCAATAATTCCATCAGAGAACATTTCAGTGTGAATACCTAAATCTTTTTTAGTATGGAGATATTTCATAACTGAATCTGGAATTGAGCCAATTCCCATCTGCAAAGTTGATCCGTCTTCCACTAAATCTGCAATATAACTTCCGATCTTATCAAATACTTCAAGTTCTTCCTTAGTAGCGTTGGGATCAACCTGAGGCAATTCGTGTATGGGTTCGTCGCATTCAACAATATAGTTTATCTTATTGATATGTATGAAGCTATCTCCAAGAGTTCTGGGCATGTATTTATTGATTTGTGCAATAATAAGTTTCGACTTTTCTGCAGGAGTTTTAATTGTTCCGACATCAACACCATAACTGCAAAATCCGTGTTCATCAGGTGGTGATACATTAAGTAATGCCACATCTGATTTAAGTTGCCCATATTTGAATAACAGAGGAACTTCAGACAGAAAAATTGGAATAAACTCAGCTCTACCCTCATTGACTGCCTGACGGGAATTAGCTCCAATGAAGAAAGCTTTATGTTTAAAGTGTTTCTCCATTCCGGGATGCAAATAAGGAAGATCTCCTACTATCAGGATATGATAAATAGTTACATCCTGCAATTCATCTTTTCTTTTTACAAGCGCACGGATTAATTCCATTGGTGCCGCACAACCCGGTTGAATTACGATGTTATCACCTGATTTAATGTGTTTCACTGCTTCATCTGCAGAAACAAGTTTATTGTTATATATTCTCAATAAGTTTGTTGGTATGTACTGTTTATAAGAAACTTCTTCCTGAGCTGCCATATCTGTACTCATATTTTAAATCAATTAGTTGAAAATAAATGTAGCTTCCTGAATTCAATATTAAAATTGTGTGCAATAGATTCATTTGAACAATAACCATTGTAAGTACATACTCCTTTTGCTAATCCTGAATCAGAAAGCAAAGCATTAGTTAATCCATTTTCAGCAATGTTCATTATATAATCCAATGAGGCATTGTTCAAACCATAGCTAGCTGTCCTCGAGACCAGAGCCGGCATGTTAGGAACACAATAGTGAATGACATCGTGCATTATATAAACAGGATCAGAGAGAGTAGTTATATGACTTGTTTCCACACAACCACCCTGATCTATTGAAACATCAACTATTACTGCTCCTTTTTTCATTTGTTTTACCATATCCTCTGTAACAAGGTGTGGAGCTTTTTCACCCTTAATAAGAACAGCTCCAATAAAAACATCAGCGAATTTTACACCACGCGAAATTGTATAGGGATTGGCAACAACTGTTGTAATTCTTTTTCTGAAATTTACATCAATTTGTCTGAGTCTATTTAAATCTTTATCCAGAACAATAACCTGTGCACCTCTTCCCAAAGCAGCCGCTGCAGCTGTAACTCCAACTACTCCTGCACCGAGAATCACCACTGCAGCAGGTGCAACTCCTGTAATTCCACCAAGCAAAATACCCCTTCCACCTTTGCTGAAAGTTTCAAGTTGTCTTTCTGCATTTTGAATTGCCAGTTGACCGGCTATTTCGCTCATCGAATGCAGAACCGGTAACCGGTTATCCTGTTCGATTAATTCATAACCAATTGCAGTTATTTTTTTTCTAAGCAGAATATCCAGAACTTTTTTCTTACCAACAGCAAGATGAAGGAATGAAAATAGTATTTGATTTTCCTGAAGTAATTCTGCTTCCTGCTCACTGAGAGGAGCCACTTTAACAACAACTTCTGCACGTGCAAATACTTCTTCCGGTGAATAGACAATCTGAGCGCCGATTTTTCTAAACTCTTCGTCCATAAAATGGCTGCCTTCACCAGCGCCGCTTTGCACATAAACTGTATGTCCAGCCCTAACAAGTGCATCAACACCTGCAGGAGTTAATGCTACTCTTTTTTCTTCAAACTGAGTTTCTTTTGGTATGCCGAATCTCATAGCTAATTCTTTTATTTTTTATTGGTAAATATACGAAATGTTGATCTTTGAAATTTTAGTTAACCGGTGTAAGCGGCTTTTTACCATCAAGAACCGCAATTACATTTTTCGCAGCAAGTTCAGCCATTGCATTTCTTGCTTCAACGGTGGCACTGCCAATATGAGGAAGCAATACAACATTTCTGAGTTTTAACATTTCTTCATTAATTATTGGCTCATTTTCATATACATCAAAACCTGCTGAAAATATCCTTTTGTTTTTCAACAGTTTGATCAGATATTTTTCATCTACGACCTCTCCTCTGGCAGTATTAATAAATATGCAATTACTTTTTAACATTTTCAGTCTGTCGGAATTAATAAGATTTTTTGTAGAATCGGAAAAAGGAATATGAAGAGATATAATATCAGATTTCTTCATAAGTGTGTTAAGGGAAACTTTCCTTGCGTTGAATAGTTTTTCAGCGAGAATATTTTTATTGTTAGAATAATAAATAATTTTGCAACCAAATGCATTAGCCCGCTTAGCAACAGCAAAACCTATTCTACCCAATCCAACTATCCCAAATATTTTATCTTTCAATTCATAACCAAGAAGAAGCTCAGGCCTCCAACCTCTGAATTTTCTTCTTCTCACTATTTGCTCACCTTCAGTTAATCTTCTTGCGCAGGCAAGCACCAATGCCATCGTTAAATCAGCAGTTGAGTCAGTAAGCACATCAGGGGTGTTTGTTACAATGATTCCTTTACTCTTTGCATATTCTACATCAATGTTATTGAATCCGACTGCATAGTTAGCAATAATTTTACATTTTTTCATATTGTCAATTACTGCTTTATCAATCTTATCAGTAAGCAGAGAAATTACAGCATCAGCATCCTGGACTTTTCTTATCAGTTGCCTGTGAGTTATTAAATTTTCGTTTGAATTAACTTCAACCGAAAATCCTTTTTTTTGAAGGAGTTTTATTCCTGCATCAGGAATTTTATAGGAAATGAAAACTTTTTTCTCAGCCATATAAAATCGTTACGATAAAAAGTGCTGCAAGAATTCCGGCTACATCGGCAATCAATCCAACCGGCAATGCATATCTTGTATTTTTGATATTCACCGCACCGAAGTAAACGGCTAAAACATAAAATGTTGTTTCTGTGCTTCCAAAAAAGGTAGAAACCAATATTCCAATAAATGAGTCTGGTCCGTGAACTTTCATTATCTCAGCCATAATACCAAGTGAACCGCTGCCAGATAGTGGTCGCATTAATGCCATTGGCAATGCTTCTGCGGGCATTCCAAGCGGATCAGTTACAATCTTGAGAATTGGTACAAGCCAGTTATTCATTGCTCCACCTGCTCTGAAGATAGCTATAGCAACAAGCATCGCAACGAGATAAGGAATAATTCTTACTGCAATATTAAATCCTTCTTTTGCACCTTCAACAAATTGTTCATAGACTTTAATTTTTTTATAAGCACCAAATCCAATAAATGATACTATAATAACCGGAATCGCAATTACAGAAACAATCTCAATGGTTCTTTTGAATATGTTGAATGTAGTATCGTTGAAAAAAAATGATAAAAATTTTAACGCTCCAATAGAAGAAAAAGTAAGCAGTAATAAAGCAATCAAAACTGCGATTAAAATTTTCTTATAGTTCTTTTTCATCGAATCTATAAATTTTTCTTTTCCGGCAGATATCAGGTGAAAAAGTTTTGCCATTGTTAAACCGGCAAGAGTAGCACAGAAAGCTGCAAACATTGTTGTACCAATTATAATTGTCGGATCAGAACTACCAGCCGCCGCCCGAACAGCAATTGCTGTTGCAGGAATTAATGTTAATCCTGCAGTATTGATTGCCAGAAATGTAATCATAGAATTAGAAGCAGTTCCTTTATTCGGATTAAGTGAATCAAGTTCTTCCATTGCTTTTAATCCAAATGGAGTGGCAGCGTTACCAAGTCCGAGCATATTTGCAGAAATGTTCATTACCATTGACCCAATAGCAGGATGATCCTGAGGAATTTCGGGGAAAATTCTTTTTGTGACCGGCTTAATATAGTTTGCAATAATTTTAATTAGTCCGGCATCTTCAGCTACTTTCATTACGCCAAGCCATAATGCCATTAATCCGATTAAACCGAGAGCAATCTCAACTGCTGTTCCTGCAATTTTTATCGCTTCATTGGTAACTTTTTTAAGAAAAATGAAACTTACCGATTCAAGTTTTAAAGTTGCTGAGTATTCTGCAGAATCAAGCTTTGATTTAAACTTAATCTGACCCAGAATATCATCTTCTTTCCCGGATGAAGAAGCAATTTCTTTCCAGATATCGGGTGTTGAATTATCAGTTTTTATGAAAGCCTGATATAAGTTTTCCTGATTTGTTTCAGTTAATCTGGCCGGTATTATTAAATCATTTTCAATTGGCTGATTGTAAAATTCCTGAAATGCTTTTCTGGAGATGAGAATTTTAGTTTCAAATGATTTTTGATTGCTGAAATATTCTGAATATTCAACAACACAATCGAGTTGGTCATCATTCCGGAATTTATTTGAAGTAATGTCTGATACATCAAGATAAACTGCAGAAGCAAAACCTAAAATTATTAATGCGAGCCAGACATAATTAAGCAAAATTAACCTCGCAGTTAATGAGAAAATTAGTTACCTTCCTCTATAAAAGCTTTAATTTCCGAAGTGTCAATTATACAAACAGAAAAATTTTCAGGCACAGAATAATCTTCCGACAGGAATCTGGAAGAGTATTTTAACCGGTACATTTCCTTAATCTGCTCTATTACCTTTTGCTCGTCAACAATTCTTATCTCGCCACTGATTGTTATAGATTTTAAGCGATAGGAAATTTCCTTCCCACCGTGTTTTTCTGATTTGAAAATCGAAAAACTTGCAGGGCTGTTAAACTTTATCTTCTGGAATTCTTCTTCATTTCTATCGAGATAAATAAAAATATTTTTATCGAGATAAATAAAATTTGTTGGCACCTGATAAATTTTGTCTGTATCCAGAAACATTGCGGCTACACCTGATAGTGCATCATTTATATCTTTTTCAATCTCCTTGATGTCTCTGATTATTATCTGATTCCGTTGCATAAAATTTCCCTGACTACTTTATTTTACTACACAATTTCCTGCCGTTGAAAACTGGCAGTACTGACAATGTTTAAAATTTTTTGAAAATGAATTGCTTATGATTCCCTCTATCTTTGCAAGAATCTCTTCATTTAATCCGGAAATACTTTCTGCTGAATATTTTAATGAAAAATTTAATTCAGGTTTTCGCAAAAATATCAGCCGGGCTTCAAATGTTTTAAAATTCACAAATAGCTGAGACGAAATATATATATAAAATTTTAATTGATTTGAATACTCTTCAAATTTATGTGACGCAGTTTTTTCATCAATATCATCTGTTTTATAATCTATAATTAAAATTTCATTGTTCCTGAAAATTATTTTATCAATTATACCATGTAGAAAGTATGATTTTTGTTTCAAATAAATTTCAAACTCATTTTTATAATTTTTATAATCTGATATCTCTTTAAATATCTCAGAATTTCTGAATATATCCAGAATATTCAGTATTTGGTTTATTATCCCTTCCTTTGTTTTCTCATCCGTTGCTAACTGTTCAATCTGACTTCGAATGAATGTTTCTGAATTTTCTTTGGTAAGTTCTAATTGCAAAATTTTATGAATAATTTCACCAATCTTTTCAGAATTAAGCGGATTATATTTTCGAAATGCGGAAAAATATGAAGACTCATCCTCAGTAATCATATCAGAAATACTTTCTTCATCATAAAGATTTTCAGACACATTGAATGACGCTTGTTTCCATTGTGGAATTAATTTATTTAATAGTGCAAAGCCGATATTGTAAGTTAAGTGATACTTCAACGGACACTGTGAATAAACAGAAATCCTTGTCGCTGATATAATCTGACTTTTCTCTACTTCCGGACATTTATTCAATAAATATTTTTTTTCAGTTGTAATATTATCGAATCGCTTTAAAGGTTGTTGCTCTAATTCAATATCGTGAATCACTGGAATTTTTATATGAAGAAGTTTCCTTTGATTTGAAAATCCTTTATCTGTGGAAAACAAAAACTCAAGCTCATCTTGTATATCTACATCAGATTCCAAATCACAATCAAGTGCCTCCTTCAATAACCGGATAAAAGATTCTTTATTCGGTTCTTTATCGGATTTTAGCTCAGCGGATATGAACAACTTTTCTTTAGCTCTTGTGATAGCCACATAGAGCAATCTTTTTATCTCAGCAAGATTTTTCTTTTTTTCTATAAAATCGTTTAACTGAACAATAGGCAACGAAAGATATTCTCCTGTCGGATTATTCGGATCCTGCAGCTTTGCCAATAGTCCAAGATTTTTATTAACAAAAATTGATTTTGATTTTATTCCGACTGTTTGTCCATAATCCTCCGTTTTAAAAAGGAAGACTACCGGAAATTCAAGACCCTTTGCCTGATGTACTGTCATCAACTGAACCGCATTAAGAATCGAACTTACTGAAGCTTGTGGTTCATCTTCAACACCGGCAATAGCTTCTTCAACTGAATGAACAAAATCATATAAATTTCTGTAACCATTACCGTCAAAGTTTCTGGCTATTGAAAATAATTTCTTAATGTTAGCTAATTCCTGAGCTCCGTCGGTCCTGCTGTTAATGACAGCAACATAGTTAGTATCCGATAAAATCCTGTTTAATAGTTGAGTTATTTGTAGGGAAGCACTTAAATCGATATGTAAATCTAAAACATTAATAATATTATTAAGCTCTTCATCAGAGGAATAATTTTTCAGTTTTTCAAAAAAATGTTTCCCCGGCCGAAGTGATATCTGAAAAATTTCGGCATCAGAAATCGTAAAAAAAGGAGAGCGAAGAATACCTATTAAAGCTTTATCATTTTCCTGATTAAGCAGAAACGCCAGATAATTAATAATATCTGAAATAACCTGTCGCTGATAAAATCCCCTGCCTCCAACAATTGAGTAAGGAATTCCTTTCTTCAAAAATATTTTTTCAAGCTCATCAAATGATTTTCGTTTGCGAACAAGTATTGTAATATCACCAAATTTATAATTTCCCTGATTAACAAGATTCAGAATTTTATTTGCAACAAGTTCTGCGTGTGTGGGACCATCTTTATCTGTTTGAGAAATTAAAAACTGAATTTCTCCATCCCGTTCCTTTTTTTTTGCGCAAACAATCGGCACATTTTTTAATTCACCAAATAATGGAATCTCTTTGGAAAACAGGCGGTTGAAAACGAAATTAGTGAACAGACATATTTCCTCATTCATTCTGAAGCTATCAGGTAATTCCATCAAATGGGAAGGAGTACTTTCTCTGAGAATATCACTTTTAGTCCGATAAAATATTTCGAGTTCTGCATCACGGAATTTGTAGATACTTTGTTTTTCATCTCCAACAATAAAAAGCTTACCGGATTTCAGGTAGTCAAGTATCGGTAGAAAAATTTCATACTGCAATTCATTCGTATCCTGAAATTCATCGATCATAAGATATCTGAATTTGTTGCTCAGATATTCCTGAACATCGGGATTTTTTAAAAGATCTTTTGTTAAAAGAAGAATATCTTCAAAATCTATGTAAGACTCTTCCTTTTTTTTCTTTTGATATAATTCAAGTGCAAAGTCAAAAATCAGAAGGATGTTCCTGCCGAGTTTTATCAATTCAGGATAATAAGCATCTGAGGTAAGCTCCGTAAAAATTTTTAAATCATCAAAAATCTTCTCAACAATTTTTATTTCCTTTTCAACCAGATTTTGAAGATCTTTTATAAGATATTTTTGTTTTCTGACTTTACCTTCATTTGTAAGAATTTCGCTTCTAAGTTTTCTAATTAGTGTAATTGGTTCTTTTTTTTCTTCATATTCCTCTATCAGTTTTTTGATAACCGGGGAATAATCACTTTTCAGATTATTTGCAATTACAGTATCATTAATTTTTTTTACAGAATCAAGAAAATCATTTTCATAATTTTTCCATATCTCAGTAAAAATATTATTGAAGCTTCTACTGAATAGCTCTGATATTTCTACATCTGATTTGGAATATATTTCTTCTTTGACTTTAAGAACATTTTTCCTGTCTTCGATAAGATTAATCAGTTCATTTTGAAGTGCATATTTCCTTGAAAAATATCTTATAAGTCTTTTTACTATTTCTGATTTTTCAGGATCATGAAAACAAGTATCAATCGTTTCCTCAACAGATAATTCAAGAATCTCTTTAGAAAGTGATTGATCGATGGGAGTGAAATTTGCATCTATTCCGGCTTCAACCGGAAATTCACGAAGTATATCTATACAGAAAGAGTGAATTGTTGAGATGTAAGCTGATACAAGGTTCCGTCTGATTTTTTCGAGTACTTTTATTCTTTCAATATTCTCAGTGATTCTGATTTCATCTTCAACGAGTTTTGAAATTTTCTGATATAGTTCGCTTGCGGCTTTTTCAGTAAAAGTAATAGCAGCAATTGATGACACATTTCCTTTAAGTTTAATCGCAGCTTCAAGATACTTTCTGCTGAGAACAAATGTCTTGCCTGAACCTGCATTGGCTGTCAGTGCAAGGTGGTCATCAAGTTCAACAGCTCTTTTTTGGTGCGGTGTCAACATATCAGGATTTGTTATATTCTGGTATATTTATTTTGAATGTGGTTCCTTTTTCTGAAGTTGATTCAAGTACTATCCTGCCATTGATATTTTCAACGAATCTCTTTGCCATACTTAAGCCCAATCCCATTCCCTGAACTTTCGTAGTGAAATTTTCATTAAATATCTTATCGCGTATTTCTTCCGCTATACCGGTTCCATTATCTGAAATATAAATTTCAAAAGAGCTTTCAGCTTTCCTGACACTTATTATAATTTTGTTTGCATTTGCCTGAATGGAATTTCTGATAAAGTTAATAAACATTCTGCTTAGCTGATTGGCATCAGCTTCAATCAGGGCTTCATTTAATTTACTATCCAGTGTGATATTAACATTTTCATTAATAAAAATATTAATTGTATTGTTTATTACTTTTATTAAATCCAAAACTTCCACTTTCAGACTAGGCATTTTAGCAAATCTACTGAACTCCGATGCAATCTGACTAAGATTATCTATCTGAGTTAAGATAGTATTGGATACTTTGTCAAAAAGTTTTTCGAAGTCCGGATGTTTTTCCCGGTAAGCAGCAATCAACTGCTGAATTGCGAGTTTCATTGGTGTAAGCGGATTTTTAATTTCATGCGCAACCTGTTTTGCCATTTCTTTCCAGGCAGATTCTCTTTCAAGCTCAGCAAGTTCCATCTGATTTTTCCTGAGTTCAGATGTCATAAGATTAAAACCATCAAGTAATTCTTTTATTTCGCCTTTAGCTTTATGATAAATCTGCACATTAAGATCACCTTTGCCAACAGCTTCAGCGGCTTTAGTCAGTTTCTGAATTGGTGAAGAAATCTGATTTGCAAAGATTGTACTGAATAAAACTATCAGTAATACAACAAAAGAATAAATTCCAAATATTACAACATCAATTTCTGTAGTGGAGAAAGGTATTTTTATTTTATTGAAAGCATCATTTACCGAAAGAATATATTCCTGATTGTTTACTTTAATTTGTCTGTAGTATGAATCGAATGTATAATTATTAATTTTTTCTTTTGTCAGATACTCTTTCATTCTCTGGTAATGAAGATGATAGTACGCATCAGAATTCAATTTTGTTTCCATTAATTCAATTCTGGAGTATATCTCAGCAGAATTAAAAATCTGTTCAGTTCCTGCATAAATCATAAATGAAATATTCAGTTCATCTGAAGCATTCTTTGCCGACTTAATAAGATCTCTGTTTTTATTCTTCCTTAACTGACTTTCAATATGACTCTGTACATAATCAGCTCTTTGTCTTAATTCGTTAAAAATGCTTTCTCTTGAGCGTTCTTCAATCACCTGACGATTATAAATTGCCAGAACAATTACCGGAATTATTGAAACAAAAAGAAATGCAAGTAAAATTTTTGTTTTGAATGTGTAATTAATTTTTCCTAATCGGAGCATAAAAAGAACGATGAACAATAAAAGGATGAAAATTGCGTGAACAAAAAACACCTTGAAGAAATTAAAGAGGTTCCAACTGAATTCTTTATCAGCGACTGAAACAACTGTAAGAAATTGTTTACCATCATCATAAGTTTTAAATAAATAGGTTTCATAATTTTCCCCACCGAAATTGATCTTCGTCCAGCCATCATTAAATGTTGTGTCAAGCTTGGTATTGAGTATTTGTTTAATCTGCTCCCGTGATGGGTAAATATCACCGTAAACCTGAGTCAACTCATTATTAAGGAAAATAAAAATCTTAAGTTGTTTTATATTTACAACCTGATTAAGTATTGAAAGATTTGATTCAATAAAATCAGGAAATTCAGATGCTGCTATTTTGGAAATATTAAATTCTATGCCAGCAGAAATAAACCCTCTCGTAAGATATTCATCAGTAATTCTTTTTATAGCAATTAAATTTTTCCCGAAGTCATTTTTTGTTTTTTTCTGAAAGAGGATCTCATCAGTTAAAGGAATTTTGGTTAATGATATTTTTTCTTCCGATGCTAACCCTATATCAAAACTTCCTTTTTTGTTACCAAACCTGTCATAAAAAGCCAGAAATGAATTCATAGATTCTCTTTGTAATATGCTTTTCGACCATTGAATAAAGGCAAGCGCATCAAAGTTTAAATCCTGTCTGTTGAATGAAGATAAAATTTGTGGATCAGAACTACTTTGCAGTATCAAATCGGTTAAATAGAACTGAATCAGGTTTTCATCGATTCTATTAATTTCATATGCAGTAGTTTTAAGCGATTCCTTTTCAAGTTTTGAATTAAAATAGTTCAGTAAAGTGATTGAGAAAACTGAACCCGTAAGAAGTATAAGAACATAATTGAAAACCGATAAACGACTTCTGTTTATTATCTGGTAATTAACAAGAATTATTGCAAAGTTAAAGGATAGCAACACTACTATATCAACCAGAGGATCATTACTCAAAAAGAACATTAACAGACTTATACAAATCATTGTAAAATATGAGATGATAAGAAGTCTTGAATTTTTCAGCAGCACATTAAATCCATTGAGCTTCAATATAATATTTAATAATCCAAGAATTGCGGCTACAACCGAAAATCCGATAAGTAAAATATTAATGTGCATTGAGAGAAGTGTTAAATCAGGAAGTATATCAGGGTCTTTAAAATATCTGAGCTTTGAATCGAAAATAACACTCCTGATAGCAGCTGCAAAAGCTCTCATCAACAAAACAATAACCGGTATAAGTGCGAATGAGAGGATCCGGAAAGTATTTCTTGGGGGCTTATGCTCCCGATTTATCAGGAAGATATAGGTGTATCTGTAAAACTGAACTGCAACAAGAATCAGAAATAAATTTGTAACCAGAAATTCTATTGGCGATTTAACAATTCCAAAAGCGAATGTAGATGAGAAATTAGCAGGATCTGATAGAGAACCTTCAATAAGTTTTGATGGCAATTCGAGCAGAAACAATATTATTCGGACTATGGTAACATAAAAAGCAAAAAGTACAAATTTAATTTTCAATGAAACCAGTTTCTGAAAGTCAGTCTTTAAACCAACTCCGACAAAGAATATAGCAATCAGTACGAGTACAGACTGAATATTTGCTGAAATTTCTTTTATTGAATTTAACTCTGCATAAAGGGAAGGTTTATTGATAGTTACTAGTCCAATTTTTTTTCCATAATTATTCAGCAAATCAAATGAAAATTTTTTACCATCCTTTGAAGGAGATGTAAAAGGATTATAATCTATTTTACACTCAATGGAATATTTATCACTGCATTCGTCTGAAAAGTTATTACTTCTGAAATACGGATTAGTTAAAAAATATTTCAGCTCAATAGGATAGTTCACAGTAAGATAAAAAATATCAGAATCGATGTGAACCGTGTCCACTACAGAAAGATAATATGCGAGAGGTTTCTCCAGAAAGTAAGTATTGCCAAGCGGTGCTGGTAAGGGAAATAATTCATTCTGATTTATGGCAACTGATTTACTCCATGCAATCAGTTTACCATTAGGAGCAAAAATTTCCAGAGAGTAGCTATCAAATTTTGAATCATTCAGTACTTCTACAAAAGTTTTATAGGTTTCTTCAGTGTTTGAAAGATTAACAACTAGTTTGGATTTCAGCTCTTTAACAATATTGAGAAGTTTCGTTTGCTCAATAGAAAAATCATCAGTAATTGATTGATGTAAAAAATTTATTTTTTTAGTTAGTATATCAAACCATTCGGATTTTGTTCTCTCTATCAAATCATTAGTAAAAATTCCGGAGACCGGAATCAATAGAAAAATAAAAAAGACGATAGAGAAATATTTCCTATCGCCTTTAAATTTTTTTCTGAGCCAGTTAATCATCAGTTAATAGTAAGTTGAGTTATATTCCATCTATCGCCGATTTTCTTCAATGCGATATAAACCTTTGCAGAATTTCTTTTACCTTTATTGTCGAATGAAAATATGCCGGTTGCATAAGGATTAGATTTATCTTTGCTTATATAATTAAACTTAAAAGCAGTTACTTTGTAAAATTTAAAGTAATCTTCTAAAATATAGAACGCCTGATTAGGTGAATAGTAACCGTTAACTCCGTTTGAAAGACTGAAATAAGTTTGAACACCAAGATATTTTGACAAACCCGAAACATTACCGTCTTTTACTAAAGACTCAATTTCCTCAAAGACATTAGCTATTATCTGATTTGAAGATTTTGATTCAGTTTTGGGGACAAAATTTTCCTGTCCGAACAAAAATGGGTTCAGTAATAAGAATAAAAATATTTTGGAAAGGTTGTTAATCATAGTATTAGAATGAGTGAGTCAATCTTAGTTTTTTAATTGACTCACTCAAAAGTAATAATTTAGTTTTTATCTTGCCAGAGAGGATTTATTCAATTCTTTTCTGATCCCTCCTTTTACCGAAGGTTTAAGCATCGGCTCACCTTCAACCAACTGATAAGCCCAGTCAAATACTATTCTGTCTGAAGTAATATTCTTAACCCGGATTTTAGCATAGTGATTATTCCAGGTCCAGATTACATAAGTGTGTCCAACTTTGGCAATAACATCTTTTGAAGGTGACCAGCCGGATGTCGGTGCAAATGGAATGTCGTAGATATCATTGGTTACACCCATATCCTGAATATCAGTGTCATCCCAAACAACTAGATAAAAAGTTCCCTGATAGTTTTCAAAAAATACATCTGAATTCTGGTCATCATATCTTACAACAGAATAATTGGCAAATGAATAACCGGCATTATTTGGAAATCTTCTGTAATCAAATATCGATTGATTGAATCCTTCAGGTCTTGGAACAGCGTAAACTACATCATAACTTAAATCACTCTCATTTCCATTATAATCATAGGCAGTAACTGCATAGTAATACTTTTCACCGTTACCTGCACCGAAATCAATGAAGTAGTTATTTGCTGTCGATCCGATTAAAGTATACCTGCCATTGTATGAATAGCTGTAGTAAACATTATAACCGGCGACATCACTTTCCCGGTTGTGATTCCAGGAAATATCAACTCTCTCATCGCCGTTAAGTACCTGTATTCCAGTAGGTGGTGCGGGAGGTGTGTAATCTTGATAATAACTATCGTTAACATTACAAGCTGACAAGAAAATTACAGCTGATATAATTGCGGCTAAGCTTAATTTTTGTTTCATGACTAACCTCGAAAGTAATTTGTACATTACAACTAAGCCAAATGAAATGCCACAAGAAAATGAAGCTTAACAAAACTTAATCGAGGAATTTATCTGATTGGTGTATGCATTTAAATACAACAAGTGAGTGATTAATAGTAATCTTATCAGATCGTAGAGAATTTTCCGTCAAAAAACATTTTACGATTGTTAATTGTGCCGATTGCCTTTCCTGTGAGAAGTTTCTTATGAAATGGAGTATTTCTGGACTTTGACAAAAATTTAGTTTTATCAACGGTCCAGACTACATCTTTATCCAAAATAGTCAGATTTGCCATGTTGCCTTTTTGAATTTTTGGAATTTCAATGTTCAATATTTTTCTGGGACTAATTGAAAATTTGGTAATCAGGTCCTCTAATGTAAGAAGTTTTTTATGCAGTAGTTCTGTAAAAGCTAAACCGACAGAAGTTTCAAGACCAATAATTCCATTTGGAGCATATTCGAATTCCATTTCCTTTTCCTCTAATGAATGAGGTGCATGGTCAGAAGCTATGCAATCAATTGTTCCGTCTTTCAGTCCTTCAATAATTGCTTCAACATCTTTTCTGGTTCTTAGAGGAGGATTCATTTTAGTGTTAGTATCGTAGGTTTTAACTGCATCATCAGTCAAAGTGAAATGATGAGGAGTGACTTCTGCTGTAACTTTTATTCCTTTCTTTTTGGCTTCACGAACCATATTTACTGCATTTGCTGAACTGATATGCGCAATATGTACCCGTCCGCAAGAATATTCAGCTAATAGAATATCACGCATAACTATAAGATCTTCAGCAACATTGGGAATTGCGGGCAAACCAAGCAAAGTTGAATTAATACTTTCATTCATTGCCCCGCCAGCGAGCGATTCATCTTCACAATGTTCAATTATCGGAAGATCAAACATACGGGAATATTCGAGTGCTCTTTTAAGAAGAGACGAAGTTTTTATAGCAACACCGTCATCCGAAAATGCAACAGCTCCGGCATCTTTAAGTTCAGCCATTGGCGAAAGTATTTCACCTTTTCTTCCGAGTGATGCAGCTGCAACAGGATAAACATCAACAAGATGACCTGATGCCTGCTTTTTAATGAACTCAACTATTTCTGCGGAATCAATTGCAGGTTCGGTATTTGGCATACAGGCAACAGCAGTAAAACCACCGTTTGCAGCTGCATTGCAACCAGTCTCAACAGTTTCCTCATCTTCTCTTCCGGGTTCACGAAGATGAACATGAATATCAATAAAACCTGGAGCTATTATCTTCCCTGATAAATCAATTATTTTGGTTTCATCAGATTGTGCCTGCAAATTATTACCGGTTTCAACAATAATTCCATCCTGAATGAAAATATCATATTTTTTTTCGTTAAGATTTTGTGCAGGATTTATTACTGAAGCATTTTTTAGTAAAAGTTTCATGTTATCTCTTTAGTTTAATGTTCCTAATAAATATAATACAGCCATTCTGACTGCAACGCCATTTGTAACTTGCTGAAGTATTATCTGGTAAGGTCCATCAGCAACATCTGAAGAAAGCTCCACGCCTCTGTTTATTGGTCCGGGATGAAGTATAAGTACATCTTTCTTATTCTTCTCTAATCTTTCAGCAGTAATGCCAAAGTATTTAACATATTCTCTGATTGAAGGGAAATATTCGCGTGCTTTTCTTTCGAGCTGAATACGCAAGACATTCAGCACATCATTTTCCTGAATTGCTTCATCAATATTATGAATAACATCTACACCAAGATCTTCAATATATTTTGGAATCATCGTTGAAGGTCCGCAAACCGAAACTTTTGCACCCATAGTTTTCAAACCAAATATATTTGATAAAGCAACTCTGCTGTGCGCAATATCTCCAACGATGCAGACTTTTAGCCCTTCAAGTTTTCCTAACTTTTCCCGAATGGAATACATATCAAGTAATGCCTGAGTAGGATGTTCGTGAATACCATCACCTGCATTTATAATATTGGCATCACAAAGTTTTGTAAGCATTAAAGGAGTGCCCGCCGCAGAATGCCTTATTACAACCATATCAACTTTCATTGCTTCGATATTTCTGACGGTGTCTTTTAGTGACTCTCCTTTATTCACGCTGCTTGTGGAGACTGCAAAATTGATTGCATCAGCTGACAGTCTTTTTTCAGCAAGTTCGAATGAAATTCGTGTTCTGGTAGAACTTTCGTAGAAAAGGTTTACGATGGTTTTCCCCTGAAGAGTAGGAACTCTTTTGATTGGTCTTTCGAGAACTTCACGAAAAGTTGTAGCTGTGTCAAGAATGAGTTGAATATCTTCTTTAGGAACACCTTGTAAACCGAGTAAATGTCTGCTTGATAATGACATATTTCTTCCGTTATTTCTTTTCTGCTTCAACTAAATAGATGGCATCTTCTCCATCGTATTCTTCAACTTTTAATTTTATTTCCTCGTTTAAAGAAGTTGGTATATTCTTTCCAACAAAATCAGCACGGATAGGCAGTTCACGATGTCCTCTGTCAACGAGAATACAGAGTTGAATTGTGGCCGGTCTTCCGAAATCCATCAATGCATTTAATGCACTTCGCACAGTTCTACCTGTGTAGAGTACATCATCAACAAGAATGACATCTTTTTCACTGATATCAAAAGTAATATCCGAGACTGAAACCTGAGGTTGTTTTAATCTTGTTCGGAAATCATCACGATAAAGGGTAACATCTAGTACACCCAAAGGAAGTTCAACGCCTTCAATCTCTTTAATTTTTTTCTGAAGTCTGCGTGCAATAAATTCACCTCTCGTTCTCATACCGATAAGGACAAGATTTTCAGAGCCTTTATTTTTTTCCAGAATTTCGTGAGCAATTCTGGTAATAATTCTATCGATGCCTTCTTTATCAACCAATTTAGATTTGATTTTCATACAAAAAAAATCCTCATCGGAATAAATTCCTCTGAGGTCCTTTCTTATTAAGTTTTATTTTAATTTCCATTTAATCTCCTTTTCTACCTCGCAGGATAGAATTAAAGGTTAATAAGTAATTTTTTAACTGATCAAACTTAATAGAAAATTCTGATTTAGCAAAGCGAAGCAGAAATGCAATGTAAAGAAAGCCCTTGTTACTAGTGAAATAACAAGGGCTACTCAGGGAAGTAACTAGTTATCTGAGGAGGATCATCTTCTTAGTTTCAACAAAATTGCCTGCTTGTAAACGATAGAAATATATTCCACTCGCAAGATTGGAAGCTTCAAACATTACAGAAAAAACTCCTCTTTCTTTCTCTTCATTAACAAGTGTTGCGACTTCGTTTCCAAGTATGTCAAAGACTTTAAGTGTTACATTGTTTCTTCGCGGAATTGAATACTGAATTGTTGTTACAGGGTTAAACGGATTGGGATAATTTTGAATTAATCTGAATTCATTCAGAAACTGATTATAATAATTATCGGTTCCAGTAATACTGTTATTAATTCTTAATCCCCACGCATAGAGATAACCGTAGTTTCCATTATAGAAATCAGTAATTGCTAATTTCCAGATGCCTTGCGAATTTTTCCCAGAGAAGACTGATAAGAGAGAATTATGAGGTTTTATGGTTGGACCTAAATCAAAATAAATATTGTTGATTAAATTGCTATCAGCATATTCATCAAAAACGGTTATAATATGACCGATATTATTTCCCTGATTTTTATTCCAAACAATCACCGAATCGTCAGAAGGTGAAATAAGATAAATATCCAAATCACTTAACCATGAATGATTTAGAGAAATAAATAGCTTAAGATCACTTATGGTGGTATTTAAAGTTATCTCCAGAGAGTCAGTTTTCATATATCCTGCTGTATTTGATTGCGGTATTCTCTCACCTGAGTATTTAATAAAGTAGCCGTCAGGAAATCCATTTATATTTGAACCAATAATTGGAGAAACCGGAATATTATAAAAAACGGAAGAGTATTTAGCACCATTCCGAAGATTATAAAAACCTCCGGATAAGGTAGTGCTAGCATTATAAAAGTCGAAATTATAACTAACGGTTATATTAGGTGGTGATGGTTTATTAAAATAATCAATTATTCTAAACATATCTCGTTTTATTTCGTCTTGGGATTTTGAATAGTTGGAGATTTTTATACCATCTAAATATCCATAAAAGCTGCTACCGCCACTGACATCTGATCCTAAATATAAAGTATCATTTCCCAAATTATTTTGTTGATTAAAATTGACAAAATTTTTCATTTCTCCATTTATGTAAACAGAGATTGTATTGTTCAGTGAATAGCTAGCAGCTATATGAGTCCATTTTTCGGACGGTATTAAAGTATAGGAAGGAATAACAAACCCACTGATATAAAAATCCAGGTAACCATTTGAATTAATAAATGCTCCATAATTATTACCTTTTCTAAGAATAAATTGATAGGTGCCGGATAATGAGTTAATCGGATAAATCCAGGCCTCAATTGTCAATGGCTTGTTTAATTCAATATCTGGATTGGAAGGAACCTTTGCATATCCCCCATTCGTTAAATCAAGTGAATAGTTTTCACCTGTAGTAGTCGATGGAAAAATTCCAATATCCTCGGCTAAAACATTCTGGAATTCAAAAGTATTAAACCCGTCGTAAAAATATAAACCAAATCCGGGAGAGTATGTAAAATCAAAATTAGCCGACATACATAAAGCATCCCCAAAGTTGCTATGAATTCCGATAGACCCAACATATGAATTTCGATAATTTGTTTGAATCTCATAAGGCGATAATGCTCTTCTCCAAATTCTAATGTCATCGATTAATCCCTTGTATGAGCCATAGACCGAAGTTCCAATAAATAAATCTTCACTAGTGCCAGTTGGGTTATAATTACCGGAGCTGGAGGAATCAAGTATGCCATTAATGTAAAACCTCATTAAATTTGCTCCAGCATCGTAAGTGCAAGCAATATGATACCAATGACCAGGTTCAAAAAGGTTTGAAGTTTTAGTGTATAGTTTAGTGTTATTATTTGTTTGTATTCTACCTCTAAGTTTTCCACTATATGAATCCAGTAACAATCTTATACCACTATGACCAAATAGACTGCCACCACTCGCGTTATCAGCATTAAACCAGCATTCAACAGTGAAACTACCATTAATATTTTGTAGTATACCCGAAGGAATAACTCTGATAAAACTATTTTGATTACCTTCGAAACGTGCAGCAATATTCCAATATCGCTGGGAATAAGTTATATCTTAATATATAATTATTAAACTTATTATTAAAAAGCCCAAAAAAACTGAGTAAAGCTTCATTCATCCTCCATGATTGTTTAAGTGTTAATTGTTAATAATATATTAAAATTTAAACTTGATAAATATTCTGAACCTTCATGAAAATCAGTGAAAATATGCTATTGGTTATTTCATCAAAATCATCTTCTTTGTTTCTACAAAGCTGCCTGCTTGCAGTTTGTAGAAATAAATTCCTGATGAAAGTTGCGATGCATTGAATTCAACTTCATAAACACCAGCAGGTTTTTGTTCATTAACTAAAGTTGCTACCTCATTTCCTAAAACATCATAAACTTTCATTTGTACCAAAGTCCCTTCTCCTTTGGAGAAGGGATTTAGGGTTGAGGCAGGTATATCGTAATTAATCTTTGTACTTGGATTAAATGGATTGGGATAGTTTTGTGATAATTCGTATGTGGTTGGAATTTTATTTTTCTCAGAGTCCAGTTGCTCAAAATCTTCTTCATCAACGCTTGTAGTAGAATCAATAACTATATGTGCACCATTGGAAAGATACTGAATATAGCCAATCACATTATTTGGAAAATTAACCTGGGAAAATTCTCCGCTGCGGCTCTGGTACGACAAAAAAGGAAAAACATCTCCGATTTGTGGAGTAAAGTTATTTGTAAAAATAATGTTCAAGGTTCCATTTAATTGTGCCTGTTGTGTGACTGATAAACTATCTCTGTTAGTTAATTCATAACCGCCTATTTCTATATTCAGTACTCCATCTGAAGATTGCGGATAATTTCCGGAAACTCTTAAAACACCGGGAGAAGCACCCGGAGATACCGCACCATCGTTTGTAAAATTATTTCCCGGAGATAGCGTCCCAACTCCTTTAATCTCTCCTTGTAAGCTGTTGGTTAATGATGAAATAAAACTCAATGTGCCGGTTAATATTTCTATTATGCCATTATTTGTAAAGGGAGACAGAATGTCAACAGTACCAGTTTGAGTAGTTCTTATAAAATTACCATTATTTATTATTGGTCCACCAGCATTACCAAAAGTATTATTGTTCTGAATCTCAGCAGTGCCATTATTAATCAACTGACCTCCGGATGTAATACCTATAGTTCCGGCTCCTACTACTGTTAATACACCATCAATAACAAAAGTTCTTGTTATTGTTTTACCAAAGGAAGTTGTAAAATTCAAATTAGCTCCATTGGCAATAGTGGTTGTTCCCGTTCCACCGTGTGTCCCTGATTCAAAAATAAAATTACCATTGATTACCAAATTTCCACTGCCTCCAATTGTGCCACCTGCCTGCCTGAATGTTGTAGCATTTGAAACTACCACATCATTACCGGAAAAGTTTAATGTGCCACTTATACACTCAAAAGTACCTTCACCCGAAATTGTATTTCCGCCTAGTGTGCTTGTCCCGGAGTTGATTCTGAATACAGCTCCTGTGCTCATATTAAATGAGCCTGCACCTGTAAGGTTGTTAATTGCAAGAATTCCTGTTTGAACTGTAACACTACCATTATTCGTAAATAAGCCACTAACCATAGCTGTACCTGTTTGAGTAGTTCTTATAAAATTACCATTATTTATTATTGTTCCATCAGCATTACCAAAATTATTATTGTTCTGAATCTCAACAGTGCCATTATTAATCAACTGACCTCCGGATGTGATACTTACAGGTCCGGCTCCTACTACTGTTAATACACCATCAATAACAAAAGTTCTTGTTATTGTTTTACTAAAGGAAGTTGTAAAATTCAAATTAGCTCCATTGGCAATAGTGGTTGTTCCCGTTCCACCGTGTGGCCCTGATTCAAAAATAAAATTACCATTGATTACCAAATTTCCACTGCCTCCAATTGTGCCACCTGCCTGCCTGAATGTTGTAGCATTTGAAACTACCACATCATTACCGGAAAAGTTTAATGTGCCACTTATACACTCAAAAGTACCTTCACCCGAAATTGTATTTCCGCCTAGTGTGCTTGTCCCGGAGTTGATTCTGAATACAGCTCCTGTGCTCATATTAAATGAGCCTGCACCTGTAAGGTTGTTAATTGCAAGAATTCCTGTTTGAACTGTAACACTACCATTATTCGTAAATAAGCCACTAACCATAGCTGTACCTGTTTGGAAAGATCTGATGAAGTTTCCATTGTTAACAATACTGCCACCAGCACCTCCAAAACTGCTATTGTTCTGAATCTCAACAGTGCCATTATTAATCAACTGACCTCCGGATGTGATACTTACAGGTCCGGCTCCAATTACAGTCAATGAGCCATCAACAATAAAATTGGAGAGATTCTTATTAGATGAACTAACAAATTTGGCTACCGCACCGGAGGCAATAGTAGTTGTACCTGTTCCAACAAGATTCCCGAAATTAACAATTAATGTATCGGTAATAATGAAATTTCCCGCACCGTTTATTGTACCGGAATTCAGATATATACTTGCGACCGTTACATTCTGATCACTTGTAATCGTACCATTGTTTATAACAACAGTGTCTGTTGCGCCGGGAACTCCGACCGGAGACCAGTTGCTTGCGGTTTGCCAGTCACCGTTACCACCAGACCAAGTATATTTAACCTGAGAGAAAGTTGTAAAAGAAAAAGAAGTAATAAGCAGTAGAAGGTATGTTATTCGAATCATTTGAACCTCTTTTTTATGAATTAATCTCTTAATTATTTGAACACTTAAACGATTACACATTTGGTGGTGAGTAGAGTGAGAGATTATTTACCAACTGTGTTCAGACAGGTTAAAAGTGATTACTTAAAACCGTTAGAATAAATTAAATTAATTAACAGGTAAAAAAGGGATCGTAAATGCTATATATGCCTGCCACAATATATAAAATTTCATAAATCTGTCAAACAAAAAAATTAAAGGGTGATTAAATCCATCTTGCTTTATGGAGAAGATGAAAATTTAATCACCCAAAATATTCTGATGATAATCAGCTTTTTATTATTTCAACAGCAACATTTTCTTTGTCTCTGTAAATGATCCAGCAGTTAGTTTGTAGTAATAAATTCCTGATGAAAGTTGCGATGCGTTGAATTCAACTTCATAAATACCTGCTGGTTTCTGTTCATTAACTAAAGTTGCTACTTCATTTCCTAAAACATCATAAACAATCAGCCTCACCCCCAACCCCTCTCCAAAGGAGAGGGGAGTTGAAGGAATTGTATATTTAATTTTTGTTACCGGATTAAATGGATTGGGATAGTTTTGTTGAAGTAAATAATTGCTCGGAGTTATATCGCTTATTTCCAAAGCATCAGAAAGAGACTGAACATATTTTATTGTAATTAATTCCGCTGGTGTATTTGAACTTGGCATATAATTACCAAACCCTGAAATATAAACTGCGCCACCAGTACTGGTATGTACTCCTAAAGCTCTTTCGTCTCCGTCTGGTGCGCGGTTATACCTTACAGCCCATTGTTCAATTCCATCGGTATTGTATTTTATTGTTGCAAAATCAAGCATATCGCCTTGAAGAAAATTGGTTCCCTGACTTTAACCTGTAACATAAATATATCCTTCTGAATCCAGAGTGATTGAATTTGCTTGACTGACATATCTATCCTCACCCAGTCCATCATATCGAGTTGCCCATTGTTCTTGTCCTGAAGAATTATATTTGATAGTAACGTACTCTTGACCCGTATATCCCGCACTAATAGCCCATCCTGCTACATAAACATTTCCGGAAGCATCAACTGCTATAGAATTTGCCTGATCGAAGCGATTCTGCGATCCATTATATCTTTGAGCCCATTTTTCGGTTCCATCGAATTCATATTTAACTGTTAAATAATCAACCATACTAAAACCCGTGCTTCCACCAGTCACATAGACATTACCTGAATTATCTGTGGTAATTGCATAAGCCCAGTCATCGCTATTAAGCATCAATTTATTATATCTTCTTACCCAAATCTCTTCTCCTGCGGAATTATATTTAATTGTTGCATAATCATGATTAGTTCCAATGCCCTTACTATAACCTGTAACATAAATTTCTCCCGCATTATCAATAGTAATTGCGGTTGCAGCATCAGTTCCACCTGCAATATTATTGTAATGTTTAACCCATTGTTCTTCTTCATTGGTACTATACTTAATAGTTGTATAATCATAATCATTCGCATTGTTTGTGCCCCAACCAGGTACATATACATTACCCTGAATATCCAATACGATAGAATTTGCAAAGTCATCAAAGTTGCCAGTTCCATTAAATCTGGCGTCCCATTTTTCAACTCCATTTGAATCATATTTAACAGTTGCGTAGTTATAAGAATTACCAATTCCAACGCTGACACCAGTCACAAATACATTTCCAGCTCCATCTACAGCGATTGATTTTGCCTGATCTAAACTATTCCCTGGACCATTGTATGTACTAACCCAAAGTTGCTCGCCAACAATATTATATTTAATAGTTGCATAATCGTGTGAAAAAGAAGATATCCATACCCAACCTGTTACATAAACATTTCCCTGATCATCAACTACAATTGCCTGTGATTCATCATCACCATTATTACCACCGTCGTATCTTTTAACCCAAAGTTCGTTACCGTCAGAATCATACTTGATTGTCATAAAATCAAACCCGGATGTGGTTCCCTGACTTCTTCCTGTTATATAAACATTTCCCGTAACATCAACAGCTTATGCAAAAGCTTCATCAATACCATTTGCTGTACAGTTATATCTTTAACCCATTCCTCATTAACCTGTGATAGTATTGATGAGAAATTTAATAGTAAAAGCAGGTAAAATAATTTTTTCATTGTCTTTCTATCGTTTTGATTTTTTAACTTTACTAAATCAAAAGTAAATTGACCGAGGAGGCATATCAATCACGCACTTGCGTGATTTTGTAATACGGAATTGTTAGGATTTTTAGATAAGCCTTTCGCGAATGGCTTAGGTTATTGCACTGCTGTGGGAGTGAACCTACAGCTTTCTATAGATATTGCGAAGGTGTGAATCAACTGTGTGGTGGCTCAGAAAGATATTCTCTGCAATTTGTTTTTTACTTAACCCATCAACCAAAAGACTTAAAATTTCTTTTTCTCTTGCTGAAAGGTCATAACCATCCGATTTTATATTCTGATCTCTGAACATATTCAACACTTTGCTGGCAATGTGTGAGTTCATCGGTGCACCGCCGTTCATAACTTCGTTTATTGATTCAACAATTTTATCCGAAGACATATCCTTCAGTAAATAACCTGATGCGCCCGCACAGATAGCATTGAAAACTTTTTCATCATCATCGTGAACTGTAATGATAATTATTTTGGAGGCGGGAGATAATTTTCTTTATTCAGGTATAAGCTCGATGCCATTCATTCCCGGTAGCCCAATATCAAGCAGAATGATATCGGGCACTAATTCATCTTTTTGTATAAATTCAAGAGCAACTTCACCAGAACTGAATCCATAGTTACATACGATGTTGTTGCTCTTGTTGATAGCTTCCTTTAACGAATCACGGAGAAGTTCGTTGTCTTCAATTATTATAACTTCTGTTATATTCAGCATTACATAACTTTTTTTTTAAATTGAAATTAAATTATCTAATAAAGTCATTCAATCACGCTTTTGCGTGATATTTACTGATAATTCCAACCAGGTTCCATTTCCGGGGGTGCTTCCGAATCTCAGTTCGGCATTTATTTCATTAGCACGGGATCGTATATTTTTTAATCCGTTACCCGTATTTCCTTCCGAAATATTGAATCCTTTTCCGTTATCTTTAACCAAGAGAAAGATTTTTTCGTCCCTGAATTCAAACCTAATATCAACCTGGCTGGCTTCGGCATGTTTAACAATGTTGTTAAGAGCTTCTTTATAAATGAAGAATATATTCCGCTTAATTTCAGGAGGAAGATTTATATTATCCGGATTTTTTGGGTAATCAAAATTCAAATGAAATTTTCCTGAAGTATTATCAGCAACCTCTTTCATTTTTACAATCAGCTCCTTTACATTGTCCGATGAAGGATTTGTCAGCCATACAATATCACGGATTGCCTGAGTTGAACTTTTAGCCACCAGGTTTATTTGTTTCAATTTTTCTGATGATTTTGGATCAATTTTTTCATCCATTTGAATAAGCTCACTCATTAAGGATATACTGCTTAAGTTGCTTCCGATTTCATCATGGAGATCGCGTGAAATTCTGTTTCTTATTTTTTGCTTTTCAATTTCTTTTTCCTGTTCGAGCGCTTTCGCTTTAATTTCAGCAGATTCAGCTTTCAATTTAATCTCCCGCATCTCAGCTTCTTCTTTTTGTTTTCTTAAACGCTCCCTCACTTTTCTCGCTCGTTTTTTAATTTCATAATTTCTTATGAGAGCCAGTCCTGTTAAAATAAAAATCACATATAATGTGTAAGCCCACCAGGTTTTCCAGAATGGAGGATCGATTTTAATGAATACTTTTGCTGTATTTTCACTCCAGATTCCATCGCTGTTAGCAGCTTGTACATTGAATACATATTCACCTGGATCAAGATTGGTATAGGTAATGAACCTTCTGTTCCCGGAATAAATCCAGTCCTCGTCAAATCCTCCCAGCATATATTTATATTTAATTTCTTCAGGAGAATTAAAATCCAACGAAGCAAATTGAATGGAAAAAATCATTTTGGTCGTGATTCAACATAATTTTTTTATTGTTATAATTACTATAATTCAAAAAGGAAACAGACTGATCAGAATTTTGCTGTTTTAAAATGCTAAAATTTGTTATGACAACATTTGGCAAAAATTCTGATTGAATTACTCTTTCCGGATGAAAAAATTTAAACCACTTAAACATCCAAATAATATAGTTCCATATTCTAATCTTAATGCTGAATTTGAATTAACTACATTTTTATTCAATTCGTCGGAATAAGAAAAATTAATAAATTTTTCATCCTTAGTTTTTAATAAAGAAATTCCTGATCCGGTTCCCATCCAAAGATCTCCATTAAAATCTTCAACGATACTGTAGATATTATTGTCAGCTAATCCATTTTTTATTGTAAAGTGTTTGATCTCAATAACAGGAATTTCATGCTGACCAAAATCTTTAACATCGTTTATAATCATCTTATTTAATCCGTTTGATGTTCCAACCCAAAGAATTGTTTTATTTCTTTCATTATTGCCAAAGACAGATTCACAAATTGAGTAAATACTATTACTGTTTATTCGATGTTTTTCATCTGAGTGCTGATTAAATAAGTAAAAATCATTATACTTTGCACCACGGTATAAGTTTAATCCCCCTCCATTGGTTCCAATCCAGATTCTGCCTTTAGTATCTTTGTGTAAAACCCACACATCATTGTAACTGAGATTATTTTCTTTTTTGTTTTCACTTCTCCAATGTTCAATTTTACCTGAGATAGAATTTAACCTTATTAAGCCGCCACCCCAATAACCAATCCATACTGTACCATCATCATCTTCAACTATTGTTTTAACATAATCGAATGCTGTTGAAACAATTCCTTCAGGTTTAATATTCCAACTCTTTATTTTTTTTGATGTAAGATCTAACTCCTTTAGACCTTCTCCATAGCAGCCGATCCATAAATTATTGTTCGAACCTTTATGAACAGTCCACACATTAAGTAATTTATGGTTGTCACTGCGATTCATGATTTTTCCATTGGATAAGTTAAGTTCCAAAAGACCTTCATCCGTGCCAATCCAGATATTATCTGATGATGTAGAAGTTAACGATTTAATATTTTTTGAAGATAGGGAGTTAAAACATTCATTCAATTTTAAATTTGTATTGAGTGAATTAAACTTCGAAAATTTCTTCGGGAAATAGTTCAGTCCGTTATTTGTAGCAATCCAAACTACACCTGATTTATCAATTAAAATATCATGAATTTCATTATCCAGTAATCCACCCTTATCAGAAATGTTTTTATTAAGTCTGTTTTGCTCACCTGTAGTCAGATTAATTCTTATTAAACCCCCGAAAGTACCTACCCAAAGGATTTTTTCTTCAAAGTTATTTTCTTCCTTTACAGCACTAACGCTTCTTGATAGTGGTAGATTAGTATCAGGCAGATCAATTTTTTCATAGATTTTATTAGTCTCTGGATTAAAAATTAGTATGCCTGTTAAGGTACCAATTATAATATGATTCGGATAAAATTCAGAGTCAGATGAACACCAGAAATTATTTCTGCTATCTTTAATAATGTGTTCAAATGGATGATTTGAATTATCCGGATTAAATAAATCTAATCCGCTAAATGATGCTACCCAAATTCTGGATTTATGATCTTCGAAGATTGATGTAATGAAATTACTATTTAATATGGTCGGATTGTCAATAGTATTTACCCAGTGATCTATTTTCTAGTATTTAGATTCAATCGAAAGATTCCATACTTGTAAGTACCAATCCATAGATTGTATTGGCTATCTTCAAATAAACAAGTAATACTTTTTTCCTCTTTCTGATCGTTGATAATATTAAAATGTTCAAAATTGTCTTCTGAGAAGTTGTATTTATTTAATATGCCGAATTTAGTCCCAATCCATAAATTCCCCCTGCTGTCCTCGAAGATACTCCAAATATTGTTATCGGAGATTGAGTTCGGTACATCTGAATCATTACGGTAAACTTTAAAACTGTATCCATCATATCAGTTAAGCCCATCTTCAGTTCCTATCCACAAAAATCCATATTTATCCTGCAACAAACAGTTGACAGAATTATTAGAAAGACCATTCTCCCTGGTAATTTTTTTGAGTTGAATGTTTTGTGCGTTGAGCAAATTAAAAGTTGTTAAGAAAGGAATAACCAAAAATATTAGGAACCTCGTTGAGCTTGTATTTCGAAAAACATTATTGATCAAATTATTTATTCCTCGTTAAAATTAAATAATCTTAGATCCTGATTCACTAAGATCAAGTCCAAGGTTGTTATTAAAGTATTGAACCGCTGCAGTTGAAGATGCTTTTGTACCTTTCTCCTATTAAAAATAAAATTATTTTTCATTTTATAAAACAAAAGAAATCAAAAAGTTTGAAATCATTTCATTCACATTTGCTATTGAAAGTTATTTCTGAATTCAGAATTACATTTCTCATTACAAAATGTTAATTTTACTGCGCAGATTTTTGAAATTATTGTCAATAAACTCATTAGTTATCGGGGCGTGGCTCAGCCCGGTTAGAGCACCTGGTTCGGGACCAGGGGGTCGGAGGTTCAAATCCTCTCGCCCCGACTTTCAAGTTTTTCTTCTGTTCTTTGTTAATATTTTTTGTCTCTGTCCGGTTAGAGCGTCCCGACTTGTCGGGAAGGTCAAAGGTTTTCCGTAGGATGCTTTGCAAAATTCTTACATTAAAATTGAAACAATAAAAAAACAATTAACTAATAACTATAACCCAAACTATGGCACAGAATCACTCATTCGATATAGTATCAGAAATTGATTTACAGGAAGTTGATAATGCTGTTAATCAGGCATTAAAAGAAATCCATCAGCGTTATGATCTCAAGGATTCTAACACAACAATTGAACTGAATAAAAAGGATAAACTTCTTACATTAAATACAAAAGATGATTATTCACTGAAACAAAGCATTGATATTCTTCAGACAAAGTTTATACGGAGAGGAATATCCATCAAAGCATTAAAATTGAATGAACCAGAACAAGCTGCCGGCGGAAGATTGAAGCAAGTCATTAATCTTCAATCAGGTATCTCAAAAGATAATGCCAAGAAAATTGTTAAAATGATTAAGGACTCAAAGCTTAAAGTAAACGCTCAGATTCAGGATGAACAGGTTCGGGTAACGGGACCAAAGATTGATGATCTTCAGGCGGTAATCAAAATGATAAAAGAAGCTGATCTTGATTTTCCCACTCAGTTTGTCAATATGAAATGATTTTAACCGAGATAAGCTCTTCGAAGTTTTTCCTGATTAAGAATTTCGGCAAGGCGGAAATCTTCTTCAGATATTTTTTCCACATCTCCCAGATAAGTGTTTTCAACGCTGTCTTTTTCAAAGTCCGATTGAACTGACTGCAACGAAAGCACTGAAAGTTTTTTAACGATCAGATTTGTATGATCATTCTCATCAATTACTCCTTCAACAACATAAGGTCCCATAGAAGAAGTAAGCTCAGCATACTGATAATACACTTTTGGAAAGATTACGGCTTCAAAAGTACCGGTTAAATCTTCGAGCGAAAGGAATTTCATTATTTCGCCGCTTCTGGTTTTTATTCTTTTCGATGTCATATACCATCCGATCATTTTAACATACTTACCTTTTCTTAGAGGCATTTCAAGGGCTTTGGTTACCGATTTGTCATTAACATAAGATTTATAAAAGTGCAGCGGATGTCTTGTAACCATATATCCAAAAGTTTCATATTCCTGTTTACAAATTTCCTCAAGAGAAAAATTCTGCTGAGTATCAACTTCATTTTCCAGAGCGAATGATTCGGAAACAAAAAGGTCATTATAATTTTCTTCAAGTAATTTTCGTTTGTGAATATAAATGTCAAGCAATCGAAGTAAGGTTGGTCTTGTTTTTTTCAGACAACCCATAGCTCCACACTTGATAAGAGTTGCAGATTCTTCAAATCCTGTTTTTGTTCTCACCAGAAAATCAGCAAGTGATTTGTACTCACCGTTATGTTTTCGTTCCTCAACAATTTTGTGAATTGTTTTCACTGAAAGATATTTAATTGCCATTAGCCCGATTCTTATTTCATTCCCATTTCCTGTATATTCATACTCACTGTGATTTATAGAAGGCAGTTTTATCTTTAAACCACAACGAACAGCTTCCCATATATAAACTGCCGGCGCATAAAATCCACCGCCATTACTTAATACCGCTGCTAAAAACTCGGCAGGATAATGAGCTTTAAGAAAAGCAACCTGATAAGAAAGCAAAGCAAATGAAGCACTGTGGGCTTTACAGAATGAGTATCCGGCAAAGGATTCTATTTGCCGCCACAACTCTTTTGTCTGCTCCTCTGTATAGCCCTTTCTTTTACAACTTGCAAAAAAATTTCCTTCGATTTTCCTCATTGCATCGTGCGAGCGCATTTTACCACTCATTGCTCTGCGAAGCAAATCTGCTTCTTCGAGACTAAGCCCCGCAATAAGATGAGCAACCTTAATTACATCTTCCTGATAAATCATTATTCCGTAAGTTTCTGCAAGTAATTCGCCCATTTCGGCAATCAAATAATTTCTGCGCGAAGGATTTTTGTGTCGCTCAATAAACTCCTGCATCATTCCACTTTCTGCAACTCCGGGCCTTATGATTGAACTTGCAACTGTAAGCATTTCAAATGTGTGAACATCCAGCCGACGCAACAGAGAACGCATCCCCGGTGATTCAATATAAAAGCAACCAATGGTTTTTCCTGAACGAATCAAATCAGTTGTTAGCTTATCATTGAACAACATTTCGAAATCATAAATATCAAAATCAACTCCGCTTGTTTTTCCCGGAATCGGCGGATAGATTTTTTTTATATTAACTCCGCTCAACCATTCTTTCGGAGGTTTGTATGTAAATTCTGAATTGTCTGTCATTTTCAATAATTTAGTGTTCACTTGTACACTATTTAACATTTTTCTGTTAAAAAGACAAGAGCATACTGAATAACCAGCAATTGATTTTTAATTCGTTTATTAGCTAATTACGATAGAAAATTTTTGGTAACTTTATGCAGACAGATGATGTTTTGGAATGGACCTGTCAATATTGCGGAGTGGACAATTCAGTGTGGGTTGATTTAACTATTGAAGGCAAGCAGGATTTTGTAGAAGACTGCCGTGTATGCTGCCGACCGAATAGAATCATTGTCATTCGGGATTATGATGGCAATGTAATGATCGAAGCACGACCTATTGATGAATAAGGATTAACTTAAAAACTCCGCATCGGACATCACTTTATAAATAACAAGTAGATAACTATACCTATTACTGCAGCCGAGTAAAGTATCGAGAGATAAATTATTATTTTCTCCTTCTTAAGAACTAATTCGTGAAGCTGCTGATTATGAAATTCAGAAGCTCGTCTGTCGGATGAGAGCATTTCATCTCTTGATGAGAGAGCATTTCCCTCATAGGAATTTTTATTATTACTGAATTGCTCTCTCATCTGAAAATTAATCCATAATCATTCTAAGAAAAGAAGAACTCTCATCGTCATCATATGAATCATCCTTTTTTTCAGCTTTTTGCTTGGACCAGGAATACCTTGACGCATCAATAGAGAAACCTGCAGGAGTTTCTTTCTCCTCATCTCCATTATCGTCAAGCTGAGCTTTTGGACTATTTACACGCAGTATTGTGGGAGTATCTAGATCATTTTTATCAATGTCCTCATTATCAAAAAACGAAGGTCTGTAACCGCTATTAAAGTTTCTTCCTAATCCTGTTGTTTTATTACCAGCATTTGAAGATGATTTAGCAGAAGAAAATGATTTTGCGGAACTAAATCCGGTAGCAATAACTGTATATGATATGTAATCATTCATTTCTTCTTTTTTAACAACACCAAAGATTACATTTGCCTCTTCACCTGCTGCATCGAAAATTATGTTGTTACCTTCATTAATTTCCTGCATTGTCATATTGCTTGAACCGGTTACATTAACGAGTACACTCTTTGCACCTTTAATACTTACACCTTCAAGAAGCGGACTGGATATTGCTTTTTGCGCTGCTTCAATTGCACGATTTTCACCGCTTGCAATTCCACAACCCATCAATGCTTCGCCACTTTGATTCATAACAGCACGCACATCAGCAAAGTCAACATTTATCAATCCCTCAATCGTAATAATATCTGCAATTCCTCTTGTTGCTTCATATAGTACTTCGTTAGGTTTATCGAATGCGGCAAATGCACCTGTAGTTTTATCAAGAATTGTCAGAAGTCGTTCATTCGGAATTACAATAAGAGAATCAACATGTTGTCTTAACTCCTGGATACCTTTTTCAGCATTCATCATTCTTAATTTACCTTCCCACCTGAAGGGCTTCGTAACAATACCAACCACAAGCGCGCCGATACTTTTAGCAATTGATGCAATAACCGGAGCTCCGCCAGTACCTGTTCCGCCACCCATTCCAGCAGTAATAAAGACCATGTCGCTTCCACTGAGAACTTCAGCAATTAATTCACGGTCTTCTTCAACTGCTTTCCTTCCGATATTAGGATCGGCGCCAGCGCCAAGTCCCCTTGTTATAGAAGTACCGCATTGAACTTTGTGAGTAGCACTGCTGCTAGCTAATACCTGTGCATCAGTATTTATGGCAATATATTCAACACCGGTTAAACCTCTTGCAATCATACTTTCAATTGCATTACAACCGCCTCCGCCAACACCGACAACTTTCAGTACGGCAGACATTGGTTTTTCTCTATCGATTGTTGCAAAGCGCGCCATAAGGCCCTCCTACTATAGTTTTATAATTCGTTAAAAAATTCCTGAACTTTCTTAAATAACTGTTTGAACTTATTATCTGATTTTTTAAGATTTTTTCGGATGAGAATCTGATATTCACTTGATTTACCGCCGGGAATACCTTTAATCAATCCGGCAACAGTCGCAAATTCCGGACTTTCTATTTCATTTGATAAGCCCTCGCCCAAATCCTGAGGAACTCCTATTCTTGATGGAAGACCGAAAACTTCTTCAGCTAATTCAGTGCAACCTTTTAGCAAAGAGCCACCACCTGTCAATACAATTCCGGCTTTAATTTTTGATTTGAAACCGGCGGCTCTTATTTCATTATCAACTAATGTAAAAAGTTCTCTCATTCTCAAAGAAATTATTTGTGTAAGCAAGCTTATTGGAATTTTTGTATTACCTCTTGCACCAACCCCTCGAATAAGAATATCTTCATCTTTAATTATTGCAGATTCCGTTGCATAACCATATTCTCTTTTTAGTCTTTCTGCTTCTTCCGTAATTACACCTAACGATTCTCTAATATCATTTGTAACCTGATTGCCTGCAACTCCAATAACCCGGGTATGTTTAATCGATTTCTTATGATAAATTGCGATGTCTGTTGTTCCTCCGCCAATGTCGAGAAGCGCAACTCCAAGATCTTTTTCACTTTCATCCAAAACCGATGCGCTTGAAGCAATTGGTTGCAGAATGTAATCCTGAACCTGATAACCTGCTCGTTCAACTGATTTTTTGATATTTTCTATTGCTGCAATGGATGCCAGAACAACGTGACTGCTTGCCTCCAATCTGGAACCAGACATTCCGATCGGGTTTTCTATGCCTCCCTGATGATCAACCGAGAATTCTTCCGGAATTATATGAAGTATTTGTCTGTCACTTGGAATTCTGATTGTTCTTACATCTGCCTCAAGCCGATCAAGATCTTCTTTTGTTATTTCTTTTTCTTCCCGGTTTATTGTTACATAGTTTCTGTGTCTTATACTTGTAATATGCTCTCCGGCAACACCAACATTAATTGTTTTAATTTCAATTCCTGCACGATTACAAGCTTGTGCCATTGCTGCTTTAATTGCTTCAGCAGTTTTACCAATGTTAGCAACCAATCCTTTATGTAGTCCTTCTGAAGGTGCAACACCAAATCCAAGAATATCTATCTTATTCTTTTCAGGAATTTTTTCTGCGATGACTGCGCAGACTTTAGTTGTACCTAAATCGAGTCCTGCCAGAATTTCTTTTTTCATTCTGTTAGCCTGTTCCTGTTTTTTTACCAATGAAAGCTTCATTTGAAAATCTCAAATCAATGTATGATGTATTATCTCCAATTAGATTTAGTTCTTTTGTTTTATCCCACATAATACTCAGATAAATCATTTTCTTAACTTCATTGCCTCTTCCGAAAATTACCGGATAATTCATACCGCTGAATGTCAGAACGACATCTCCACCAAATTTCATATTAATTTCTGCAAGTCGTTTTGAAATTTCCTGATCCGTTATTCTTGCAGCATCAATAATTTTGAATGCCTGAATAATATCATCACTTTTATTTGCAACTCCCGGAACAATTTTATCTGAAATTTTTGCATTACTTATCAAAGGCATATCGGAGTAGTTTGTGTACTGCAGAATTCTGATGAACTCAAAATCTGCGGATATAAAGTATGGTTCACCACCCTGAATTATCAACGCATAAATTTCTTTTTCCTTTATGTTTATTTCAACATTTCCTTTCCCATCGGATTTAACTTCTGCTTTGAAAATGTACGGATGTTTTTCTATCCTGTTTTTAATTCCACTTAAAGATAAATCAGAATAATCATCGCTCTGATTTAACTCTGCATATCTGAGATAGTGCTCTTGTGCTAAGAGCGAATTACCGTGAAGTGTAATCATTTTTATTTCTTCTTTCCCTTTTTTGTTGTACAAAAAAAGAGCTAAGTAAAGAATTACAATCAGTATTAAATAAAAAAAAGTTAAGCCGGCAAAATTTCCGAAATCACTTTTCATTTTTTGCTCAACAACTCAACAAATTGTTCACCATATCTCCAAATATCACCTGCTCCCATAGTGATAATAATATCTCCTTCTTGCTTTATCTCTGCTAAGAATGCAGGGATATTTTTTTTATCAGCGATATAAAAGACATTTTTATGTCCGAACTTTCTTGTTGCCTCTGCGATTAATTCACCTGTAACACCGGGAATTGGTTCTTCGCGTGCGGGATAAACATCTGTACAAATAAAAACATCAGAATTAAGAAATGATCTACCGAATTCCTGATAGAAATCCTTCGTTCGGGAATACAAATGAGGTTGAAATACAGCTACTAACCTCCGGCTATCCCATCCATCTCTGATTGCTTTTAATGTTGCAGAAGTTTCCGTCGGGTGATGAGCATAATCATCAACGACGAGTATTTCTTTGTTGTACTTAACTTCAAATCTTCTGTAAACACCAGTGAAAGATTCCAATGCTTTTTTAATGATGCTGAAATCAATTCCCAATTCAGTTCCTATAATCACAGCAACGAGCGAATTTTTAACATTGTGTTCACCCGGAACTTTCAGTGTAATCTGACCGATTAGTTTTCCATGATATCTGACGCTATAAGTTGTAAGGAATTGAACCTGAGTAATGTCAACTGCACGAACATCTGCTTGAGCCGTAGTTCCATAAGTAATAATTTTTTTGTTAATATGAGGAATAATATCCTGAAGTGCAGGTTCATCTAGACAAAGAACTACAAATCCATAAAACGGTACTTTACTGGCAAATTCAATAAAAGCTGATTTTATATCATCAAGATCCTTATAAGTATCAAGATGGTCGCTTTCTAAAGTTGTTAAAGCAGCTATAGTTGGAGTTAGCTTTAAGAATGATCTGTCAAATTCATCAGCTTCAACAACAATAAACTCACCGTTACCAAGTCTGGCATTGGTTCCACCCAGACTACTTAACTTCCCGCCAACAATAATAGTCGGATCAATTCCACCTTCTGTTAAAGTTAATCCAACCATTGAAGTGGTTGTAGTTTTGCCGTGCGTTCCGGCAATACCAATTCCATATTTCATTCGCATTGTTTCAGCAAGCATCTCCGAGCGTTTGATCACAGGAATTTTTCTTTCGATAGCAGCTTTAACTTCCGGATTATCAGTTGTAACTGCTGATGAATAAACCAATACATCAACATCTTTAAGATTTTCTGCTGAATGACCTTCGTAAACTTTGATTCCAAGTTTTTCAAGTCTTTCAGTAACATCAGAAAGAGATTTATCGGAGCCGGAAACCTCGAAACCCTGATTCCATAAAATTTCGGCTATTCCGCTCATTCCAATTCCACCTATTCCAACAAAGTGTACTTTTTTAATATTCTTAAACATCAGCTTTTATTAAGTGATTCTTTTAGTTGAGAAAATCTTTTTATTAATTCATCATCGTTTTCATAATCTGAAAGTCTGATGATTATTGGTCTGATTCTATTTTTTATTTTTAATCTGACCAGTTTTAGACCCGGTATTCTTGTTCTGGTTCTTTTAGAAATTTTAATTTCAACAATCTGGTCTTTTCTTAAAACCTTTGATTTAAACCTGTTGCCAAAAGCAATTCCTTCATTACGAAATTCAATGTATCTGTTCAGATAAATATTATATATCAACGCAACAACGGAAACTATCACAACTAATCCGAAGAAATAGATTATTGGATCTTTTGTTAATACGGTATAATAACCTTCAACAAACTGTCCACGAATAATTAAATAAAGAGCAAAAGCAACAAAGTATATAATTGTTGACTGATAATAGAAAGCTACATTGTATCTGAATACACTTTTATTTTTTAATTGTTCTTCAGTCATATCATTTGGGCATAATTTATTGCACGCAACGCAATTTCCTTTGCTGCATCAGGTTTAGCTAACTTTTTAGCATTTGCTGACAGCAAGCTCAATTGATTAGAATCGTTAATAAGTTTTAAAATAGTTTTTTGAAGTTCTGAGTCAAGCTCATCATCTTTAATCAACACAGCAGCATTATCATCAGCAAGAGACTTAGCATTATGATATTGGTGATTCTCTGCAACATTTGGTGATGGAATAAGTATTGCAGGTAATCCAAGCACGGTTAACTCAGCTATAGTTGTTGCACCAGCCCTCGCCACAAGCAGATCGCAAGCTGAGTATGCTTTATTCATATCATCAATGAAATCAAAAATTTTAACAGGTGCAAAATTAAGGTATTTGTATTGTTCGTAATAATTTTTTCCTGTTTGCCAGATCAACTGTAAATTATTTTTTATCAAGGTGTTCAAAGCTTTTACTATTGCTTCATTGATTGACGATGCACCTAAACTGCCGCCAAGAACTAAAATAGTATTTTTATGCTCATCTAATCCAAAATATTTTTTTGCTTCTGTTTTGTCGGTTGTTCCAAGATCTACTCTGACGGGATTTCCTGTAACTTTCAGAATGTTTTGTCTTCTCAAATACTTTTTTGATGATTCAAAACTCAGATGAACCTCATCAGCATATCTTTCAAGTAATCTTGTTGTTATACCCGGATAACTGTTTGACTCCATTAAAATTATTTTTGCACCCATTACTGAAGCACCCCAAATAGCCGGACCAGCAACATAACCGCCTGTTCCAATTGCAACTTTTGGTTTAAAGTTCATCGAAATAAAAACTGATTGTATCAGAGAAACAAAAAGTTTTAACGGAAATAAAAGATTAGACCAACTGAAGTTTCTTGCAAATCCTTTAATCCAAATCGTCTTAAATCTATAACCCAGTTTTGGTACAACTCTTCCTTCAATTTTGTCTTTTGTACCAATGAATAATATCTCGGATTCGGGTTTTAATTTTTTAATCTCATCAGCAACCGCAACTGCGGGATATAAATGCCCACCTGTTCCGCCTGCAGCAAATAAAAAGCGATATATTGTGTTACCGTTACTCAAAACTATTTCCCAATAATTTTTTCATTCAAGTTATTTTCAATCACTTTTGTCTTTTTTGAATTCAGGATTGCAATATTAATCAGGATTCCGATTCCCATGCTTAAAAAGATAATTGAAGTTCCACCATAGCTGATAAACGGAAGAGGTAATCCGGTAGTTGGAAATGTTCCGGTTGCAACAGCAATGTTTACAAATGCATAAATAGAGATTGAGAAGATAATTCCGAAAGCAAGCAGTTGACCAAACTTATCCTGAGCTTTTTTAGCAATCAGGATTCCGGCGATAAATAAAACAAGATAAAAAAAGATTACAGCAACTGATCCTACAAATCCTAACTGCTCACCAAGAATTGCAAAAATAAAATCACCATATGCCTCTGGCAGAAAAAGATTATTCTGTTTGCTGTTTCCAATTCCAACTCCAAAAATGCCTCCGCTTCCAAGACTTACCAATGCCTGCTTAACCTGAGTATTCAAATCACCGCCATGAATTATTGAATTGATAAATGATAATATTCTTTGACGTGAATGTGAAAATAAAAATGCAATTGCCACTCCTGATAATGCCATTGCGGCGGATGATAAAAAGATATGTTTAAAGTGAACTCCGCCAACAAACATAAGCGTTAAAGCAATTGCAATAATTAAAAGTCCGTTACTGATATTCGGCTGCATCAAAATCAATCCAGCAATAATACATACCCAAATAAACATTGGAATAAAAGCATTTCTGAAGTCATAGAGATAATCAGATTTCTTTTCAAGCATCGCAGCAAGGTGTATAATCAAAATGAGTCTTGCAATATCAGCCGGCTGAAAAGTAATTCCTGCAATACTTAGCCATCTTCCGGCACCTTTAATTTCGGGGGCAAATATCAAAGTGAAAATCAGAAGTCCGACAGCTAATATAATCCATGGTTTACTTACGGACTTATAAATTTCATAGGGTATAAAACTAAAGACAATCATAACTGCTATTGCTATAAGTACCCTTATCAAATGTGAGTTAAATAAGTAAAGACTATCGGAAAATTTTATTGCACTGATTGTACTACTTGCAGTAAGTACAATTATTAGTCCGAGACAAATAAGCAGAAGTGTATCGAAGAAAACTGTTAATGCAAGCTTTTTCATATTTTATTTACTATTTCCTTAAATACTTTCCCTCGATGCTCATAGTTTTCGAACATATCAAAACTTGCACAAGCAGGTGAAAGCAATACGATATCACCTGATCTCGCTTCGCTTAATGCCGATGCAACTACTTCTTCAAGATCTTTTCTTATTTCTGTTTTCACTTTATTATGAAAGAAGTTAAATATTTTTTCAGCTGACGAACCAATTGCATAAATCTTTTTAACTTTTTTAATAACCAGATCTTCAATAGTTGAATAATCATTCCCTTTATCCAAACCACCGAGAATTAAGAAAATTGGTTCATCAAAACTTTTTAGTGCAACAATCACTGAATCAATATTTGTTGCTTTTGAATCGTTGATGAATTTTATTCCTTCAATCTCTTTAACAAATTCCAATCTGTGTTCTACGCCTTTAAATGATCTGAGCGCATTCTTAATCTTTTCATTTTCAAATCCAAAAATCTTAGCTGCAATGATTACAGCCATTGCATTCTGAATATTATGTTCACCTCGAATAAGAATATCATTTACTTTACAGGAAAATTCTTCATTGTCATCTCTGCTAAATACAATTCGCTCACCATCCAAATAGCATCCATCTTTTACTTTTTCTTTAGTTGAGAACCAGAATGTTTTACTTTTATGCTCAAGGATATATTTTCTGAGCAACAGACTGTCATTATTCAATATTAAAAAATCATTAGTGCTTTGGTTCGTATAAATTTTCTGCTTTGATAAGGAATATTTTTCTACGCTATTATCATATCGGTTAAGATGATCAGGGGTTATGTTGAGTATCATCGCAACTTTTGGATTAAACTTATCAATTAAATCCAATTGGAAACTTGAAATCTCAAGTGAAACGAACTCATTTTCTTTTACCTGATCTGCAATTTCAGAAAAAGCCAGTCCAATATTTCCTGCCACATAAGTTTTAGCACCACATTCATTAAACAGATATCCACATAAGCTTGTTGTTGTTGTTTTACCATTTGTTCCCGTAATGCCGATAATAATTCCTTTACAAAACCAGGAAGCGAATTCTAATTCACTGATAACTTTTATTTTTCTGTTCTCAGCGATTTTAATAACTTCCGCATCTGAAGGAACACCCGGCGATACAACCATCATATCACACTCATAAACTCTGTGAGAGTGTTGTCCAATTTCAAAATCAATTTCAGAACTTTTCAGAACTTCCAAACCTTGTTTCAAGTTCTCTTCTGAGCCGGAATCACTAACAAAAGGAACAGCTCCTAATTTCTTTGCCAATTTTGCTGCTCCCACACCACTTCTGGCTGCACCAATGATTGATATTTTTTTATTCTTTATTTCCATTACCTGATCTTAAATGAAATCAAACTAACAATTGCCAGAATAATTCCGATGATATAAAATCGAACTACAATTTTAGGTTCCTGCCAACCTAATAATTCAAAATGATGATGAATCGGAGCCATCTTAAAAATTCTTTTTCCTTCGCCGTATTTTTTCTTGGTGTATTTGAAATACAGTCGTTGAGCAATCACAGAAAGAGTTTCCATAAAAAATATTCCGCCAAGAATGGGAATAAATAATTCTTTTTTAATCAAGACTGCTATTATTCCAAATGCACCACCTAATGCAAGTGATCCTGTATCGCCCATAAAAACCTGAGCGGGATAAGAATTAAACCATAAGAACCCCAAACTTGCACCGACCAGTGCGGCAATAAAAACAGTTAATTCTCCTGAACCAGGCAAATAAATTATATTCAGATAATTTGCAAAGATTGCATTTCCGCTGAAATAACTCAGAAGTGCAAGCGCAATCATAACAATCGCAATCAAACCTGCTGCAAGTCCATCAAGACCATCTGTTAAATTCACAGCATTTGAAGTTGCCGCTATAATAAAAACCACTGCAGGAATGTAGAGGAAAGAAAAATCAAAATTTACATTCTTCAGAAAAGGAAATGTAGTAAGAGTACTGATGTCCTTAAATTCAGGCGAAAAATAAATTGTTAAACCTACAATTAAACCAATTAAAATTTGTCCAAGAAGTTTATACCTCGCAATCAAACCGTTCGGATATTTTTTAATTACTTTAAGATAGTCATCAAGAAAACCAACACCACTTAGCCACAATGTCCCAGCTAGTATAAGTATGATGTAAATGCTTTTAATATCTGACCAGAGAATAACTGGTATTACGACAGAAAAAATTATTATTAGTCCTCCCATCGTCGGTGTGCCAGCTTTTGACCAATGAAATTTTGGTCCATCAGCTTTTTTCGCTTCACCAATCTGATGCTGTTGCAATTTTCTTATTATCTTTGGGCCAAGATAGAAGGCAAGAAACAAACTTGTCATTGCAGCTAAAGCCGATCTGAATGTTAAAAACCTGAAGATATCAAATCCCGGTGGAGAATAAATTTTATTAATGTATTCGAATAAGTAGTAAAGCATTTACTTTAGTTTCTCCTCCAAAGCTGAATAAATTTCTTCCATCTTCATTCCCCGTGACCCTTTTATCAGAACTACTGATTTACGAAGATCAGCACTTTTCAGTGCTTTAAGTAATGATGATTTTTCATTATAGTGTTTTTTAACCGGTACTCTTCCATTCATTGCCTTATAAATATTCTCTGATAGTTTTCCTACTGTGTAAACTTCATCTATCTTTAGTTCATTAATATATTTGCCAATTGCCTGATGTAAATTCTTTGCCTGCTTTCCTAATTCAAACATATCACCAAGCAGAGCAATCTTTTTATAAGTAGGTTTAATTCTACTTAATAACATCAGTGAAGCTTTCATAGAATCAGGGTTAGCGTTATAAGAGTCATTTATTATTATAGTATCATTGAACTTTTTAATTTCGAGTCGCTTGCTTGCAGGTTTTATTTTTTTCAATCCTTTTAAGATTTGTTTATCAGTAAGTTTAAGCTCTTTAGCAATTGCAAAAGCAGCAAGAAAGTTTTTTGCATTTTGTTCACCCGAAATAGGAAGCTTTGCCTTGAATTTCTTTTTATGGTAAAGAATTTCGATTGTTATTCTTCCTAATTTATCAATGTCTGCAACTCTGCCTTTATAGTCACAATTACTATTAAATCCAAAAGTAATTTTATTTTTAAAGAACCTGCCATAATCAGTTAATAAGTCATCATCTTTGTTTATAAAAACGAGGCCCCCAAGTTTTGCAGTTACTTTTAGGAGAGCAGATTTTTCTTTCAAAACTCCTTTTCGATCAAGAAGAAACTCAAGATGAGAGTTACCTATATTCGTTATTATCGCGAAATCAGGTTTCGAAATATTGGCAGTATATTTTATTTCACCGAAATGATTTGTACCGTGTTCAATCACAGCAATCTGATGTTTTGCTTTTGTGCTCAATAAAGTGATAGGCACTCCAATATGATTATTATTGTTCGCAACGGTTTTATTTACATTGTATTTTACCGAAAGTAGTGTAGCCAAAATTTCTTTGGTAGTTGTTTTGCCAGCACTTCCTGTAATTCCAATAATTATAGCGTTTAACTTATCTCTCCAAACCGAGGCAACATCAGCAAGTGATTTAGTTGTATCTTTAACAGTTATAAAAGGAATCTCAAGGTTGATAAATCTTTTTAGCTGATTTTTATTTATCATTACTGCGGAAACTTTTTTCCTTACAACATCTTCAACAAAGTCGTGTCCATCAAATCTTTCACCCTTAATTGCAATGAAAAGACAATTTTTCCTGATTGATCTTGAGTCAATCGAGACTGATGTAATGTCTCTGAACTTATCCGGATTAAAAATTTCAGCATCCGGCAAATTGAAAAAGTCGTGCAATGTGAGTTTTATTTTTTTCATTAACTTAAAAACTCTCTGGCTGTTTCCTGATCTGAGAAATGGTTTCTAATGCCATTAATTTCCTGGTAATCTTCGTGACCCTTACCTGCAATTAATATAGCTGCATCATCTTTTGATTTTTGAATAGCATATTTTATAGCTTCATATCTGTTTTCAATTACAATAAAATTATTTTTTACAACTCCTTGTTTAATATCATTAATTATCTGCATCGGATTCTCTGTTCGTGGATTGTCAGAAGTTATGATAACAAGATCGCTCAGTTCCGTAGCCACTTTGCCCATTACTGGTCGTTTTGTTTTGTCACGATCGCCGCCACAACCAAAAACTGTAACTAATTGTCTGTCGTTACCAATTATTTGTCTTAAAGCCAGGATAGCTTTTTCAAGACTATCTGCAGTGTGTGAATAATCAACTATGGCTTTTTTCTTCCCGCTTCCGATAACTTCAAATCTACCAGGAACAAATGGAGTCGATTTTATACCTTCGACGATTTTGTTTTTATCAATTCCGAAATTATCTGCAAGAGCAAAAGCAGCTGCTGAGTTATATGCATTGAATTCCCCGATTAAACATGTCTCAATACTATATGAATTTCCTCCGGCCGTAAGAACGAAATTTGTTCCATTCAAATCATATTTAATTGAAGAAATAACATAATCGGAACTTTCAGATTTACCATAAGAAATTATTCTTGCTTTTGAATCTGAAATGATTTCCATTGAGGACTTATCATCAGCATTTATAACAGCAATAGCATCCTCAGATAATTGATCAAATAATATTTTCTTTGCATTAAGATAATTTTCAAATGAAATATGAAAATCAAGATGATCAGAAGTAATGTTCGTAAAAATTGCCCCGGCAAAGTTCAATCCGAATACTCTGTTCAGAACAAGCGAATGTGATGAAACTTCCATCACAGCATTTTTACATCCATTATTCAGCATTTCTAAAAAGAAATAATTTAAGTCGTTAGATTCTGGTGTTGTAAGTTTTGAATCAATTTTTTCTGATCCGATGTAGTTAGCAATAGTACCTAGTAATCCTGTTTTAATTCCAGCGTTTTCAAAAATATTTTTAAGTATAAATGCTGTTGTTGTTTTTCCATTCGTTCCGGTTATGCCTACAAGTTTTAATTTTGAAGTCGGATTTTTATAAAATCCTTTACTCAATTCTGCCAATGCAATTCTAGTATTGTACACTACAATTTTTGCTATATCAGAATGAATAAAAATTTCATCAGGAATGTTACTCTCTTCTTCGACTACAACTGCAACAGCACCATTATTAATAGCATCTAATACAAAGAAATGTCCGTCAGTTTTAAAACCTTTAATCGCAACAAAAACTGAATTCTTCTTTACTTTTCTTGAATCATATTCGATGCTGGAAACATCTTTACGCTGAATATTACCAACAACCTGAATAACTTTCACATAATTAATTAGTTCAGTTAATTCCATTAGTAAATGCTTGCTCCGGTTATTGAAACTTCCGAACAGTTCAGGATACAAATTTCATTTGTATTAATCTTACTTCCGGGTTTAATGCTCTGATTAATTACTAGACCACTTCCAATAATTTTATATTTTATACCCATTCGTGTTAAAGCGCTGATAGCATCGCGTGCTGTACAATTTACTAAGTCAGGCATCCTTTTATCAGCAGGCAATTTCACTTCCTTAACTTTAATCTGATTTGAATCATCCATTGTGATACTTTTTTCCAAATTTGTAAATAGCAGTTTCTGCTTGAATGATTCATCAATATATTTTTCAAACTTGTTGAAATCCTTTTCCACAATTCTTGAAACTACCGATTTGAAAACCGGAGCTGCAACCAAACCACCATATTTTCCTACATCCGGTGAATTAAATAATATCAAACAAACAACCTGCGGATCTTCAACAGGAAAGAACCCTATAAATGAAGAATTATATTGTGCTTTTGAGTAAGTGCCATCTACTAATTTTTGAGAAGTTCCTGTTTTTCCACCAACAGAGATAAATTCAACATCAGCATTTTTCCCGGTACCATTTTTAACAACACCACGCAAAATATTTTTCATTACAACCGAAGTCTGCTCTGAAATAACTTTTCTTATCGGCTTAGGTTCAAATTCAAATTCAAGCTCACCAATATGATTAATTCTTTTCAAGAGTAATTGTGGTTCATAAAGAACCCCTCCATTAATCAGTGCAGAAAATGCTGTTATCAATTGAAGTGGGGTAACAGAAATTTCATATCCAAAAGACATATAAGCTTTGGAAATTTTTGACCAATCATTTGGTTTTTTGATTTTTCCGGCGGCTTCGCCCGGCAATTGAACTGATGTGAGGTTTCCGAAACCAAATCCTCTCAGATATTTGTAAAATTCTTCATCCTGAATTCTTTGGACTAATTTTGCAATACCAATATTACTTGATTGTTCTATTATCTCTGCGACATTAAGATATTTATGAGGATGCGTATCTCTTATCTTAACATTCCTAAATTGATAAGTTCCATTATCCAAATACAGATTTTCATCAAGTCTGCATAGCTTTCTATCAATTAAGGCAGCAAGTGTAAAAGGTTTAAAGGTCGAACCAGGTTCATAAGTATCGGTTATTGCTCTGTTTCTTCTTTGGAAGTCGTTGTATTGCCAGTAATAATTAGGATCATAGTCATCAACATTAGCAAGTGCTAAAATTTCACCGGTATTTGGATTCATTATTATTCCACTGGCTGATTGTGCTTTGAATTTTTCTAATCCCGTTCTTAGTTCCTCTTCAAGAGCTGATTGATATTCTTTGTTTATAGTAAGAACCAGATTGGAACCGGGAATTGCCGGTGTGGTTTCATCTTCTTCAATACTAACAAGCTCGCCGATGGCATTCTTAATAATTTTTCTGGATCCATCAATACCTTCTATCTCCTTCCTAAAAAATTCAGTTACGCCGGATACTGGTTTATGTTCCTTATTTATATAACCAAGCAAATGACTTGCAAGATTTCCATAATGATTAATTCTTGTGGGATCATCTTTATAATAAAGTCCTGAAATTTTTAAATCACTTAACAACTTTAACTGTTCGGATGTAACTTTTTTAGCTAAAGTGATTGTTCCTTTTTTACCTTTTAGGAGATTCAGATAATAACCTTTGGGTCTGCCTATAACTTCAGAAAATTTTTCAGCGATAAGATCTCTCTTTGAGTTTGGAAGCATTGCTAAATCAGCATAATATGTAAAATCATTTCTATTATAAACCAACAGATTGTTTTCTCTGTCATAAATTAATCCGAAATCGGCTTCTATTTTTTCTACATCAGTTTGCTGCTGAATTGCATAGTATGAATATTCTTCGCTTTTTATTAATTGAATATTAGCGAGTCTTATAACCAGAACAGTTACAAGAATAAAAACAAAAAATATGATTATTAATACCCTGGTATTATTCATACTTTAATTCAAATTGCTGTTCAAATTCTTGAATTTTTTCTTTTGAGACATTTAATACAATAACGGATTCAATTCTCTTAATCATTCCGAGCTGAAAAGCTGAATACTTAATATTTTCTTCTGAGGCAGCATTCTGAAGTTCCGCCTGAAGACTAACAAGCTTCTGATTTTCATTTTTCAACATTCTTTCCGCTTCCTCTTTTGTTCTGATTGCTTCTTCATAGCTTATCTTAACTATTACAACTGCAAGAAAAAAAATTGTTACTATTACGAGTAAAAAAAGAATATAAAAGATTAAAGGTTTAGCGCTCTTGCTCATAATCTTTCAGCAGCTCTTAATTTTGCACTTCTGGCACGCCGGTTTAAAGCTATTTCTTCATTACCCGGAACGATAGGTTTCTTAGTCAGGATTTTTAATCGCGCTGATTTTTTTTGAAACCCGTAAGGATCTTCTTTAAGACTAAGATTAGTCGTTGATTCACTTTTGAAAAAATCTTTGATAATTCGATCTTCAAGCGAATGGTATGAAATAAGAACAAGTCTACCGCCTGGTTTGAGAACTTCTACTGATCTCTCAAGAAATTCCCTAAGAACATTTAATTCGTCATTAACATAAATTCTTAGTGCTTGAAAAACGCGCGACAAAGTTTTTGTTAAAAAATTTATCGGTGTAAATTCAGAAATAATTTCTTTGAGGTCGGTAGTTGTTTTTATTCTTTTTGTCTGGCGTTTATTAACAATCGCCCTTGCAATTTTTTTATGATTTTTTTCTTCACCAAAATCCCTGAATATCATAGATAGCTCACTCTCACCCAGTTCATTAACAACATCTGCAGCAGTTCGTTTTTTACTTTTATCCATTCTGAGATCCAGCAAAGTCTCCTTTCGGAAAGTAAATCCGGATTTAGGGTTATCAAGTTGAAATGAAGACACTCCAAGATCTGCAAATATGCCATCATAACCAGCTATAGATTCTATTTTTGCAATCACATCTACCATAGAAAAATTAAATTTGTATAATGAAACTCGTTTGTCATCTTTGAATTTTTCCTTGCAATAATTAAAGGCATTATCATCTACATCAGTAGCTACTAACTTCCCCTTTGAATCGAGCTCTTGTAGGATGGCTTCGGTGTGACCGCCAAATCCTAATGTAGCATCGAAATAACAACCGGATTTATCAGTAATTAAAAGATCAATAGTTTCATTAAGTAGGACAGGTACATGAATCTCACTCATCTTGAAGCCATAACTTTTGCTGCTATTTCTTCATAACTTTCAGGTGAACTATTAAGGTAATTTTCAAATACTTTCGGATTCCAAACTTCAATTTTTCTCAAAGCCCCCAGAATCAAAACTTCATTTTCTATTTTTGCATATTCAAGTAGATTCTGAGGAATTAAAATTCTTGCCTGAGAGTCCATTTTATCTTCTGAAGCATATTGAGAAATCATACGGAGAAATCTTGCTTCAGATTCACTGAATGAATTTAATTGAAGTAATTTTTCTTCTATCTTTAACCATTCATCCATCGGATAAAGATCTATGCAGGATGAAAGCCCCCGTGTCATAACAAAAGTATCATTCGCGTCGGGAGAGATGTGTTTCCGAAGCTTAGCAGGTATGCTTATTCTGCCTTTGTTATCTATCGAATATGTAAACTGACCTTTAAACATTGCATTTTTTCAATTATTTCATGGGAATTTTCACCATTTTTCCCCACTACTCCCCAAAAATAACATAAAAGTTTTAGGAAAGTCAAGGTTTTCAGGAAAAAAATTTTAATAATTTATCAATTGAGTAAATTGAAAGTGAAAAATTGTAGAGGAAAGTTAAGGAGAGTGGAAATGATAGAGCCAACTGCCGGATTTGAACCGGCGACCGGCGCATTACGAATGCGCTGCTCTACCAGCTGAGCTAAGTTGGCTTCTATATAATTGAAAGAAAAATACTATCTGATTTTCTTTTTATGTCTGTTCTTTCTTAATCTTTTCTTTCTCTTATGAGTTGCCATTTTATGGCGTTTTCGTTTTCTTCCACAAGGCATATTGTCTTACTCCTTAATTTAATGTGATGATAATAATTGTTGTGCTTTTTTTCCGGCTTCAGTATTTGGATTTATTTCTACTGCTTTTTTAAAGTAATCTTTCGCCTTCTCAATATTACCGGCATTAAGATTTACCACCCCCAGATTTAGATGTCCAATCTGATGGTTTGGCTGATATTCCAATGCTTTTTCCATTTCTTTAATAGCTGTATTAAAATCCCTGAGATTAAAATAACATACACCCATATCAATTCTTACATCCGCATCATCAGAGTGATGTTCAAGATAAGTTTTATAATTCTGAATAGCTTGTTCATAAAACCCGGAGTCCATCCTTAAGTGAGCTAATTCAAGCAATAACTTATGATCATTTGGATTAGCTTTAACTCTTGATTCAAGCTCATTTATTTTTTGAACTGCCGAAAGATCAACCCCTGATTGCTGGGTCTGCTGATTATTGAAGTTTGTAGTATTATCGGTTGAAGGAACTTTAGTTGCATCAAAAACACCTGAAACATATAACACAAATATTACGAGAATTATACCGACAAATACTGCTCCATATATAATTTTAATGTCTAAAGTTTTAACCTGCGATTTTTCCGAATTGATGGGGCTACTTATTTTGCCTTTCTTTGAAAACTTATTATCCGACGACGCGCCAATTTTTGTTCCGCATTTAGGACAAAAGACATAATCAATTTTTTGAATCTGATACCCACAATTTGAACATTTTATCACTTCTTATCTCCCTTCCCGAATGTTCCATCAGCTATTTTTTGTTGAATCCCCCGATCAACCATTTCTTTGAAATCTCTTGAAAACTTAAAAGTCGGTACATAATGTTCGGGTACGAACACTTTTTCACCGGTTTTGGGATTTCTAGCTTGTCGGGCTCTTTTCTTTTTGACTCTATAACTACCAAACCCTCTGATTTCAATCCCTCTTCCCTCAGCCAGGGTATCAATAATTGAACGAAGAAATCCTTCAATTATTGCTTCAGTTTCCAGTTTTGTAAGACCTGTACCAGTTGCTACTTTATCTACTAAATCTGCCTTTGTTGCATTCATATATTCTACACTTTTTTTATTTTTGGGTTGTAAAATTATTAAACCTGAGTGCTAAAAGCAATTTTAACTTATTAAAAAATAATGAATTAACGAGTTATATCTTTACAGTAATTTCACAATTTCTGTTATTCTCATTTTTTAACAGTTCAACTTTATTGTTTATTTAATTATTACTTGATTTAAGCATTTTATTTTGGCATTCAATTAGAAAAATCTTTTTGTCTTTTTTGGAGGGCTTTTGCCTCTTATTGAAATTATAAATATAACATTACTTGCATTTTCCGTTGGGATTTTAGCCCTGATGGGAATTTCATATCTTGTTTACAGGTATCGGGAAACATCTCAAAAAGAAGTAACCAGGAACCCAATTAATCAAGAGAAAGTTGAATTTATCCCAAAGGAAATAAAAGCCCAAGAAAAACCGGTAGACACAAATACCGTTACAAATAAAATCATTTCCAAATATCAGATCATCAGAACTTATGATCTGTCAGTTCCAACTGAAAAAAACCCAAATCAAATTACAGAGAAATTTTTAGTCGTAAACAATATTTCAGCTTCATCAAAAAAGACTCATTCGCCCAAATTCATTAACCTTGTTAGTTCTACTTCTAACAGATAATTTTCATTAAAAAAAATGATAAAATGGAAAAAGCGACCATACACATAAAAAATATGGTTTGTAACAGATGTATTAAAGTGGTAAGGGAAGAACTGGAGAAACTTGGATACAAAATTGAGGAAATCGCCTTAGGAGAAGCTACTATTAGTTTTGAAAATAAGATTGATTTTGAGCTGATAAATAAAATATTGACTGAAAACGGTTTTGAAATGATTGACTCAAGACAATCCAGACTCATCGAGAAAATAAAAGTAACCATTATAAAAACAATCGGAGAAATGGCAGAGGGTAATCTTAAGGATATTCAGTTCAGTGAATTACTTCAGGAGAGTCTGAATTTAAGTTATCAATATCTTTCCAGTTTGTTTTCCTCATCCGAAGGGATAACTATAGAAAAGTATATTATACTTCAGAAAGTAGAAAAAGTGAAGGAACTTATAGTTTATGATGAACTATCATTAAGCGAAATTTCTTTCCGACTTGGTTACAGTAGCGTCCAGCACCTTTCAAGTCAATTCAAAAAAGTTACAGGACTAACGCCATCTCATTTTAAAAAAATCAGAAACATTAAAAGAAATCCCCTCGATAAACTTATCTGAATAATCTGTTAAGATTTATTAAAATTTTATAAGACTATTCCACATATAAAAAATTATTTTTGGATTAAAACAAAATCAAATATGGAGACGGTATGACTATCCAAATAAAAGTTGAAGGAATGAGCTGTCATCATTGTGTATTGGCTGTTCAGAAAGAGTTAAACAAAATCAACGCGAAAGATTCTAGAATAGAAATTGGTTTGGTTGAAATTGATCCTGAAAAGAATAACTTAACCTATAAGCAAATTAAAGAAGCAATTGAAAAAGCTGGCTATATTGTAATTGAATGAAATCACTTGAAGTACAAAAAATTTCTTTGCCTGTTGAGGGAATGACTTGTGCCAGTTGTGTTACAAGAGTTGAAAAAGTACTGGCAAAAGCACCCGGAGTAAAAAAGGTAAATGTTAATCTAGCCACCGAAAAAGCATTCGTTGAGATAGACCCAAATCAATTCGATTTATCGTTTGCGAAACAGATTGTTGAAGATGCCGGTTATAAAATTAATTTACCTGAGGACATTTTAATAGAGAAATCACCTGCCGCAACAAGTGCAGGATCAACTTCATCATCTGATTATATAAAATTAATTAAAAAAGATTTTTTCATAGCACTTGTGTTTACTTTACCAGTTTTTATTTTGAGCATGGGTATAATGTGGCAGAATTTAAGAACTCTTATACCAATAAGTGATGAACAGTTAAATAAAATATTATTTCTTTTAACCACACCAATCATTTTTGTTCCTGGTAGAAAATTTTATACAGCGTTTTGGAAAAATACAATTCATCTTACAGCCGATATGAATTCGCTGGTCGCAATAGGAACCGGCTCTGCCTATCTGTATAGTTTAGTTTTAACACTTTTTCCTGAAATTTTTCATCATCAAAATGTTTCTCATGTATATTTTGATTCGACTGCAGTAATTATAACCTTGATATTAATGGGTAAGTGGTTAGAAGCGAGAGCAAAATCTAAAACTAACGAAGCTGTAAAAAAATTAATTTCATTAAGACCGGAAACAGCCACGGTAATTATCAATGGTGCTGAAGTTGAGAAAAAAATTAACGAACTGCAAATCGGTGATATGGTCATAGTAAGACCCGGTGACAAAATTCCTGCTGACGGAATAATTATAAATGGCAATTCATACATTAATGAAGCAATGCTAACCGGAGAAAGTTCACCGGTTGAAAAATACACCAACGATAAAGTATTTGGTGGAACAATAAATGAGAACGGAACTTTCGAATTCAAAGTTACTGCTATTGGTGATAATTCTGTTTTAGGAAACATAATTAGATTAGTTGAAGAAGCTCAGGGATCGAAGGCACCGATCCAAAAATTAGCTGATAAAATCGCCGGAGTATTTGTTCCTGTTGTAATTATAATTGCTTTCACTTCGTTTGTAATCTGGTTGATATTTTCAAATAATTTTTCCATAGCATTAATGAATTTTGTAGCTGTATTGATCATTGCTTGCCCTTGCGCACTTGGCCTGGCAACACCAACAGCATTAATAGTTGGTCTAGGCAAAGCAGCTCAGAAAGGAATTTTAATAAAGGAAGCTGAAAGTCTCGAGCTTGCTCATAAAATAAATATCATTCTGTTTGATAAAACCGGAACAATTACAACCGGCATTCCGGAAGTCAGTAAAGTACTTACTTTTGGAATAAGTGAAACTGAAATTCTCTCTCTGATAGTTCCAGCAGAAAAAAGATCCAACCATCCGCTTGCAAAAGCAATTTTAAGTTATTCAAATAAATTTGAGTTGGATGAACTCGTACTTGAAAATTTTGAAAGTAAAACAGGGCTTGGAATAAAAGCAAAGATAAATGGAAGAACAGTTCTGATTGGAAATGATAGATTACTGCATGAGTATAAGATAGACCAAGATAACCTGAATAATCTTCAGTTGAATTTTGATGAAATTATTTCGACTCCGGTTTTTATATCAATAGATGGAAAACTCGCAGCAATAATTTTTATTGAAGACAGGATAAATGAAACAGCATCAACCGCAATTGAAATGCTGAAAGAGATGAATATAAAAACTGTAATGCTCACAGGAGATAACATCAGAGTTTCAGAATCAGTTGCAAAAAAAATTAAGATAAACGAATTTAAATCTCAGCTACTGCCTGATGAAAAATTAAATGCTTTATCAGAATATAAGAGCAGCAATAATATTGTTGCATTCGTAGGTGATGGAATTAACGATGCACCTGCACTTGCAAAAGCAGATGTTGGAATAGCAATAGGAACAGGAACTGATGTTGCACTTGAAACTGCTGATATCGTGCTGCTAAACAACAATTTAATTAATGTCGCTTATGCTATTAAAATATCAAAACAAGTTGTCCGAACAATCAAGCAGAATCTTTTCTGGGCATTTATTTATAATGTTATAGGAATTCCTTTAGCAGCTGCTGGATTGTTAAATCCAATGATTGCTGCACTGGCAATGTCATTTAGCTCAGTATCGGTTGTAAGTAACTCCTTGAGGTTAAAGAAAAGTAAAGTATAGTTATGTATCAGATTCGGTGAATTATTTAACAGGAAAAATCTGCTGTCCGGGAAGTTTCTTTATAAGAATAATCAGAAACAGAATTCGTTTTGTAAAAATTTGAAACTGAAACTAATCTGTCTAAATTGATTTATTTAAAAACCTTCAGGACAGCATTCTGTAATAAAAGTTTTATCTGGTATAGATTATCTCCATCATTTTAACTTCATTCCCTTCATAGTTTCCGAACATCTCAAATCTCATTTCATTGTCACTTATCATCTTGGAAACTGATTTAAATTCCATATCTTTCTTTGAGAGTGGGTCATACATTTTACCATTATAGATAATACTTTTTGCAGCTTCATCATATTTTCCCGTGCTGATTGCTACACCGGTTCCCATATTATCAATCCAGATATTAATAAATTCATTTTTCCCGTTATCAAAAGCTTCCAAACTCCATCCTTCAGTTTGCATACCCATCCAGGGAAACTTAGCAACCATTTTAAGATATCTTCCGCCAAGAATCATTTCTGCATCTACCGTACCTTCAGATACAATAGGTTCAGCATTTGGATCCATCCACATTCTGGAGACCATTTTCCAGGTCCCACTATGCTTTGCCATCATTTCGTGCATCGGACCGGGAGTCATATAATCCATCCATACTTTCATTTGTTCATCCTGATTCACGGCATCATTCTGAGCAAAGATATTGCCCAAAAGAAAAATTATTATCAACAAGGATACAAGATTGAATTGTTTCATAGAAATGCTCCTTTTTATAATGAAATGAAATAATTAGTTATTTTACACCCCATCAAATCTTCGGCAATCTTTCAAGGTATGAACTGTTACTCAATACGGAGAATGTATCAACTTTTCTTAATTCGTTTATGTTGAAACAATTCATATAGCTCATTGAACTTCTCAATCCATCTGATATAGCATCAATTACATTCTGAACTGCACCTTTGTAGGGAACCATAGTTTCTTCTCCTTCTATAAATTCATTTCGCATTTTAACACCAAAGGATGCAGAACCCCTGTACTTTTTCCAAAGTTGTCCTTTGTATTTAATCACTTCGCCCGGGGTTTCTCTCGTACCAGATAACATTCTGCCGAGCATAACAACATCAGCTCCTAATGCAATTGCTTTGGCTACATCACCGGGGCTTTTGATTCCACCATCAGCAATAATTTTAATATTTAATTTATTTTTCTCACGATAATAATAAACATTCAGTAATGAAGAGACCTGACCTATACCAATCCCTGTTTGAATAGAAGTTGTACAAACGCTACCTGATCCAATCCCAACTCGAACTGCATCAGCACCAGCGTTTTCCAACTGATGTAATGTTCCGCCGTGCGCAATATTTCCTATAATAATTCTCGTATCAAATTTCTTTTTAATTTGTTCGCACTTTTTAAGAACCTCTTTATTATTGGCATTAGCAGTATCAATACAAATAATAAGATTCTTTTCTACAAGTTTTTCTATAATTTTCATATCAGTGCTTAAGCCGATTGACACGGCGCGAACTCCTTTACCATTTTTGCCTTGAAGCAATATTTCAAGGGATGAGTCAAATCTATTGAGAATTCCCAGGCATCCAAGTCTCGAAAGTTCTTTTGCCATTTCGAGGCCGGTAACTGTATCCATAGGACTTGAGAGTACAGGCAACTGAAGTCTGAGCCCTAAAAATGTTGTTTGTGTTGAAGGATCTTTCCTTGATTTGATTCTTGATACCTGAGTTGGTATTAAACTTATATCATCATAAGTCAGAGATTGAGTGTATTCGTTAAGTTCTTCCTTTGTGTAGATTTTCATAAGAACACCTTTATTTAGAGTAAGCTTTCTAATTCATCCAAAATAGAATTCATTTTCTTCGTTACAGATAGAACCGGTTCGGGTGAATTCATATCGACACCGGCTTTTTTCAAAACATTAATCGGGTAATCAGAACTTCCTGCCTTGAGAAAATTGATATAACGCTCAACAGCTTCTTTGCCTTCGGTTTTAACTTTACGCGCCAGAGTTTCTGAAGCAGCCATTCCTGTTGCATACTGAAAGACATAAAAGTTATAATAAAAGTGTGGCACTCTTGACCATGTATAAGATTCTTCTTCATCCACCTGCATTTCGGGTCCCCAATACTTCTGAAACAGAGATTTATAAAGATCACACAGTTGCTCAGATGTTAAAGCATCTCCCGATTCAGTTTTTTCATATACTATTTTTTCAAACTCGGCAAACATTACCTGTCTGTAGAATGTGCTTGTAATATTATTCAAATATCTTTCGAGCAGATGAAGTTTTTCTTCTTTTGAATTCGAATTTTTAATCAGATAATCTAACAGTAGTGATTCGTTGAAAGTGGATGCGACTTCAGCAAGAAAAATTGAATAATTCGCATAATGATATGGTTGAGTTAACTCGCTATAATATGAATGCATATTATGCCCCATTTCGTGGGCAAGAGTAAAAACATCATTCAGTAAATCAGTCCAGTTAAGCATTACATAAGGGTGAACACCGTAAGTTGTTCCTGATGAATAAGCACCACTTCTTTTTCCAACAGTTTCATAAACATCAATCCATCTTCCGTTAAATGCTCTGTTCAATGATGAAATGTAATCTTCTCCTAAAATTTCAAGTGAATTCAAAACTATTCTCACTGCTTCATCATAGCTGTACTTCTTTTCATATTTCTGATCAAATAATGTGACATATATATCGAATGGGTGCAATTTGTTAACGCCTAATAGTTCTTTCTTTATTTTTGCCCAACGATACATAGGGGCAAAATTCTTATTTACTGTTTCAATAAGATTATCGTATACAGAAAGCGGAATATTATTTTTACTTAATGCAGCTTCGCGGGCAGACTTATATTTTCTGACTTTTGCATAGAAAATATTCGCCTTAAGATTTCCAGTGAAGAGAGAATTTAGTGAATTTACATATTCTTTATAAGGTGATAAGTATGCTTTGAATGCACGCTCTCTGAATGCTCTGTCCTTTGAATACATAGCAGCATAATATCTTCCGTGAGACATTTGTATTTCATTACCAAATTCATCTTTGACGAAAGGGAATTTCATATCTGCATTAGTAAAAATTGAGTATGTATTATATGGTACATGAGCAATTTCTGAACTCAATGCAAGAATGGATTCTTTCTCACTATCCAGTGTATGTGGTTTTTCACGGAGTATATCGTCAAAGTAATGTTCATATATTTTCAAGTCAGGATTTTCCTCAATCCATTTTTTAAGCAGCTGTTCATCAATCCTGAGAATTTCTGGTTTAATAAAAGAACTTTCAGATAATGCCCTGGCATAAAGATTCTTTATTTTATCATCCATTGCATGGTATTTTGAAATGCGCATGTCACTATCTTTTGCGAGCATTGAATAAAGTGATAATCGTTCGAGCTTCGTTCCTATTTCTTCATCAAGTTTTAAACATTCCAGAAGCATCTTTGCGGAATTGCCCAGTTTACCTTTATACTCAGAATATCTGATAAGATTATCATTTGTCCATCGAAAATCTTTTTCCCATTGATCCTCTGATTCATAAATATCTTTCAGATTCCATTTATATTTTTCATCTATTTGATCTCTGTTTGGAAGGGTGGCAGTTGCAGTTTCTGATGAGTGAAGAAAATTTGTAAAAAGATTAAATTCCATAATAACCCCCGATATATGGTCTGAAGTAAGTTCTCATTATTCTTGAATCGCGATCCGTTTTAATTATAAGAAGTTTAATTATAAAATTCATCATAAAGTGTTAAAACTTAAGAATGAATTTATGCGGATGGCAATATAAGAAAAGTAAAATGAATTATCATAAAAAATTATTCCGAAAATTTATTGATCAGCACGACTTAGTTGAACCCTTAATTTTCCACTAAAATCTGTGCAGGATAATCTGATTTTGTTGGGAATATTTCCTCTAATTCTGTCAATAAGAGTTGGTATTTCAGTTTCAATAGAGGCAACATAAATAATATTATTATTCTCATTCAGAACATTAATTCTTAAAATTCCTTTTTCCCGGTCAATTACAGAAATAAATATTCTTGCTTCAGATGAATTGAAATTGGCATTAAATTCAAAATCATAGGTGAGATTTGATGCAGTCATTACAATGTTAAGATAATTAAGTTTATTTTCCTCTATTGGTTGATTTACATTGCCCGCAATATTGTATGGTTCAATAACCTCTTCCCGACAAGATAAAAACGACATTGAACAGATAAGAATAATTAAATATCTCATTTCCAAACCGTGTTAATTCTGAAAAGAAATTAACTTTTAAGGATAAGTCAGTCAACACTTAAATTTAATGTCAATTTACTTTTTTAAGAATAGCCCGCGAGGCTTTGAACTTTCCCAGGAACTTTTCTGAATGTTTTCTTTGAATATCGGGTGAGCATTTTTCCGCATATTGATAATAATCTTCGATGGTATTAAAACGATAATGAAATTGGTAAACAGCCTCATCAGATAGTGTATCCGGAATTACAACCTTGAATATCTCATATCCGGAAAAATAACCTGAACTCATTATGTCGGGGATGTGTTCCTCTTTCATCCATTTTAACCATTCTTCTTCAACTTGTCTTTTAATATTAATGGTTACTATATAAATACCCATAATTGCCTCATTAGATTATTTTGCCCAATCCGGAAAAATGTTCAGTTCAAAAATATAGCTTCCTAAAAAGTAAACAAGAAAAGTTATTATCAGAATACTACTGATATTTAAGATGAATCCTGTCTTAATCATATCTGTTATTCTTAGCCTCTTACTAGCAAAAACAATTGTATTTGGTGGAGTTCCAACCGGAAGCATAAATGCCATTGATGCCGATAATGTTGCCGGTATCATCAGCAGTAATGGATTTACCTCGAACGATAAGGCAACTGAAGCAAGTATCGGTAGTATCATCTGAGTAGTAGCAGTGTTAGAGGTTAGTTCAGTAAGAAAATTTATTGATGCAGAAATGATAAGAATCAGAATCAGTATTTCGATATGAGTAATACCTTTAAGCTGCAAACCTAGGAAATCAGAAAGTCCACTGACAGAAAATGCACTGGCTAATGCAAAACCACCTCCAAACAGAAGTATTACACTCCAGGGAACCTGTTCAATGCTGTTTGCAGATAGAATTGAATACTGTTCGGATTTGTTTTTTGCGGGAATTATAAAAAGACTTAGCGCTGCAAGCATTGCAACCGTTGAATCATCTACTTTGTCTGCAATATTCAGTATTGTAGCCCAGCCGGGTATTTTTATTATACCAAGATTCAGTTCGGCTCTAAAAATCCATAACAGGACAGTGGAAATAAAAACAACCAATACAGCTTTTTCTTCATAAGTGATTTTGCCCAGAGATGAATATTCCTGTTTAATGAAATATTTATCAAGAGCTGTTTTTTTATTTAGCCGGAATAATAATTTAATTGTGAAAAATGCTGTTATAAAAATCGTTAGTGTAATCGGAAAGGCAAGCATCATCCAACTACCGAATGATATCTGAGGAGAATCGGGGAAGATGATATTAGTTATTCGTATCAGTGCAAGATTTGGTGGTGTTCCCACTAAAGTTGCTATTCCGCCGATGGAACAGGAATAAGCAATACCAAGCAATAAAGCTTTAGAAATTCTTTCAGCTTCTTTCTCGGGAATATCAGATTCAATTTTCGAAATTACAGCAAGGGCAATTGGTAACATCATAACAGCTGTGGCAGTATTTGAAATCCACATCGAAAGAAAAGCAGATGAAATCATAAACCCAAGTAAAATAGCCGGGGCTGATACTCCCATCAGAGTTATTATTTTAAGGGCAATTCTCCGATGAAGATTCCACCGTTCCATCGCGATAGCAATCAGAAAACCACCGAGAAATAAAAATATAACTGAATTGATATACGATTCTGAAATTTTGGATGCGGAAATTACTCCTGATAAGGGAAATACAATCAGCGGAACCAGTGCAGTTACTGCCAAAGGTAATGCTTCAGTCATCCACCAGATAGCCATAAGTACCGCAACTGCGGCTGTAAACCTCTCTGAAGAATTATCGTGCTGGGGATCAAAAAAGATGAGCACGAGAATAAATGCAATGAGCCCTGCGCTTAACCCAACATATGAAAACCGATTTATAAACAATCTTCTCATAATTATTAAAATAAACATTCATCATTTAGTTTTCAAAAACAATAAATTAAATCTCGAGGGAGTTATTAAGTTTGTTCAAAATCAGATTGATTGAGTCTTTAATGTTCCAATCATCCAATCTAACATCCATTCAATCATACTGTATTAGAGGATACTCCTTCTGGTTTATTAAATTAAATAACAAAATCTTTGACAATTTGAATTATTCACCATAATGCATTCATATCTCTATTAAGTAGCAAAAGAATATTCTTTCCTATACACTCAATCATATTTATATTTGAGCCCTAAAATCTGATATGCAAACAAATTACGGAAAATACGAAGCTGTTATTGGTCTTGAAGTTCACGCACAACTTCTCACCGAAACAAAAGCATTCTGCGGTTGTTCAACTAAATTCGGGAATTTGCCTAATTCAAATGTTTGTCCTGTTTGCCTGGGACATCCCGGAGTATTACCGGTGTTAAACAAAAGAGTTATTGAATTCTCAGTTTTGATGGGATTAGCAACTAAATGTAAAATAAATGAGCATTCAGTCTTTGCAAGAAAAAATTATTTCTATCCTGATCTACCAAAAGGATATCAGATTTCACAATATGAAGAACCAATCTGTGAGCAAGGTTATATAGAAATTACCCTGCCAAAGGGTTCAACAAAAAAAATCCGCATAAAAAGAATTCATATGGAAGAGGATGCCGGCAAATCAATACACGATCAAAGCGATTATACTCTTGTTGACTTAAACAGGTGCGGGATTCCTTTAATTGAAATTGTTACTGAACCGGACATTAATTCGCCTGAAGAAGCTTATCAGTACCTAACTAAAATAAAACAGATAGTTCAGTATCTCGGAATTTGTGATGGAAATATGGAGGAAGGTTCGCTTCGTTGTGATGCAAATGTATCGGTAAGATTAAAGGGTGAGGAAAAACTTGGAGTGAAAACTGAAATAAAAAACATGAATTCATTCAGAAATGTTGAGAAAGCACTTCAATTTGAAATCAAGCGACAAATTGATCTGCTTGATGACGGAGAACAAATAGTTCAGCAAACACTTCTGTGGAATGCTGACTTAAATGAAGCAATTCCGATGAGAAGTAAAGAAGAAGCTCACGATTACAGGTATTTTCCGGATCCGGATTTACTTCCGGTTATAATAACTGAAGAATGGAAAAATCAGATTACATCCTCAATGCCTGAACTTCCGGAAATAAAATTTAAAAGGTTCACTAATCAATATAAGCTACCTGAATATGATGCTGAGCTCCTGACTCAGTCAAAAGATGTTGCTGATTATTATGAAAAAGTAGCCGCAGTTACAAATGACTTTAAATCAGCCAGTAATCTTTTGATGACTGATGTCCTCGGATTTTTAAACGAAAAAAAAATTGATATAAATCAATTTCCTGTTTCTGCTGAAAATCTTGGGAAGTTAGTAAATCTTATTTCCAACGGTACAATAAGTACTAAAATTGCAAAAGAGGTTTTTCAGATAATGCTCCAATCAGATAAAGATCCGGAAGTAATAGTAAAAGAGAAAAATCTCATCCAGATTTCTGATGAAAATCAGTTAACCGCAATTATTCAGCAGACACTTCGGCAGAATACAAATCAGGTTGATGAGTATTTATCAGGTAAAGAAAAAGTTTTTGGATATTTCATCGGACAAATTATGAAAGAAACCAAGGGAAAAGCAAATCCACAATTAGTAAATCAAATTTTAAAATCAGAATTAGAAAAGTATCGTAAATAAAAAGGAGAAATAAATTGTCATTTGCAGAAAGTCTGAAAAAAATTTTCAAGAAGAAAGACAAGAAAGAACCACAAACTCCGGCTGAAAAAATTAAAGAGTTCTTTAAGCAATTATTTTATGCTGCAATTGCTGCGTTTTTTATAATAACTTTTATTATCCAGAACACAAGAATTCCAACTGGTTCAATGGAAGACACGATTCTTGTCGGCGATTTTGTTTTGGTAAACAAGTTTATTTATGGGTCAAGCTCACCGAGATATATTCCTTTTACAGAAATTTCACTTCCATATTTTACACTGCCGGCGTTTAAAGATCCGAAGCCAACTGACATAGTTGTTTTTGAATATCCGGGCGACAGAGATCAGCTTGAACCAAATGAAAAAGGTGTTAATTATGTTAAGAGATGTATAGGTATTCCCGGCGATACAGTTGAAATAAGAGACAAAGTCGTTTTCGTAAATGGAAAAGAATTCTGGAGACCTCCTTATATCAAATATTACCGTGGTATGTTTGGACCTAACTTAAGACCCTTACCTAAAGGTTATGCCGAGCCAAGAATTTTCCCACCAGGAATGCCCTGGAACGAAGATAATTACGGACCTTTGGTTGTTCCTAAAAAAGGTATGACCATTCCGATTAACATTTATAATGTCGAACAATGGAGAACTACAATTGATCGGGAATTTCGAAAGCGTGTTGTAGAAATAAGAGGCAACACAGTTTATATTGATGGTCATCCTGCTTCATCCTATACATTCAAAAAAGATTATTACTTTATGATGGGTGATAATCGTGATGACAGTTTGGATAGCAGATTCTGGGGATTTGTCCCCCGAGACGCAGTAGTAGGTGAAGCTTTTATTATTTTGTTTTCCTGGGATCGCGATATTCCTTTCTCGGAATTATTCAAATTACTTGCTTCAGTTAGACCAGACAGGATTCTGAAACTAATTCATTAATATTACAATGGGAATTTTGGAAAGGACGGGAATCCGTTCCCATATTTTATTTATTTAAAGGGAACAGATTCCTGTCTGTTCCGAGCATATATTTTTTTAATCTCTTATTCATTCATTTTCGGAACGGATAGGAATCCGTTCCCTACATTTCATTCGTTCGAAGAAAAATTTACTTCAAAAAAAAAGCTGCCCATTACTGAGCAGCTTTTTTAACAGGATAAGAATCACAATCAGTTGAAATTGTATCTGACACCTAATTGTACTCTGTAAACATCGAATATTGTTGCAGATTTTTCATAAGTCTTTTCAATTAGCTTACCGCCAACACTTCTCAATCTGTAAACTGGTTTTCCTTCAGTGTCAATACTTCTGAAAATTAAAGGTTGAGTGGTTACGAATCGGTCTCCAACTCCCCAGTCCTCTTTCAATAAGTTAGTTACATTAAGAATATCAAATCTAACCTGCAACGAGTTTTTCTTTCCAATGAATTCACCGTAGAATTCCTGAATAATGCTTAAATCTGCACGGAATACCATTGGCATAAATACAGCTCCTCTTTCAGCATATTTACCTCTGTTTTTACTGAGGTAATCATCCTGCTCAATGAATGCATTCCAGGCAGCTTGTTGATCAGCTATAGTAAATGTGGTTCCACCATCAGTATATTGCTCGAAATACATTTCAGAAGCGTCACGAGGTATATAAATGAGATCATTACTTGTACCACCATCACCATTCAGATCACCAGCATAGGTATAACTTGCGTTACCTTGTGTATATGCTTCACCGAACAATGTAATCGTAGTTGAGCCAAAGTTAAAGTAATCAAATTTAAAGGATAAAGTTCCGAATACTCTGTGGCCTGGTGAATTTGCGGAAAACCCAAGTCCCGGATTATTTGCGTTACCTGAGTGCTGATTATTATTCCAGGAACCAAATGCAATAGAACCCGGATCAATAGTATTTTTAGCTTCACCGTAGTTGTAACCAGCTTTAAAGTACCAGTTATCACTGAAAGGTTTTTCTAATGAAGCTGATACATTCCAGTAATAACCTTCATTCTGGTTCTTTAATATAATTGCATTATCAACTTTCTGATAAATTTTTCTTGCACTAGAACTCGTCCATCTTGGTCTGGTATCAGCACCAACAAGTGCAGAGTTTGGATCAGCCTGATTAGCGTTTATATAATAAATGCCATTTACATCTCGGCTATACATTCCTTCAACGGTAGCAATTAAACCGAGGAACGGCAATTTCTGATCAATACCTAAATTTGATCTCCAGAGTTGAGGGAATTTAAAGTTAGGATCTGTAAGTGCTAATTCATAAGATGAAGCAGGAGCTCCTGTAACATTTGTTGGTTTGTATCTGTTTGGATCAGGATTGAAAGGACGATTTGTTGTGTTATCCAATCTTTCGAATCCTGTCAACACACCATTGTTACCAATCTGGTTTGAAATCCAAACATAGGCAGGTTTACCTGTAAAGATACCCGTACCTCCTCTAAGTTGAGTCCATTTATCACCAAATACATCAAAGTTAAATCCGATTCTTGGTGAGAAGAGTATGTTGGCATCGGGCATTTTATCGGTTCTATAATTAACGATATTACCATTCTCATCTTTAAAGTTCATTGTATCAACTTCAGGATTATGATAGCCAGTGTTTTCGAAGAAAGGAACATCAATTCTTAACCCGGCTATTACATTAAGATTTGGTAGAATATTCCATTGATCCTGAGCATAAGCACCAGTATACCATACTTTAAGTGGTTGAATTGGTTTTTCTTGACCAGGGATGTTTGACCAACGAACCTGGAATCTTCTTAAAGTAACCGGTGATGTTGTTCTGTTTGGATCAGCAAGATAGCCATTTGCGTCAGCATAAAAATCTGCTAATGAATTGTATACATAAACACTTTGTGAGCCCGGGAAGAATATATTCTCGGATTCATATCTTTCAGCACTAACACCAAAGGTTAAATTATGCTCACCAAGATATACGCTAAGGTTGTTCTGTAATTGAAATGTTTTATATCTCAATTCATTATTTGGTGTAAATGGTTCAAATCCAAAAGATGTATAAACGGAACCACCTTCTAATATGTCAACTAACGGGAAGAACTTTCCTTTTGGATCACGACTTTCATCATTATAAGTATAACCAACAATAAGGTTATTGGACATATTATCAGCTAGAATTGAGTTCCATTCACCAACGATTGAGCGAATGTTCTCAAGTATTCTGTAGTTTGAATTCGCAAAGTTTAATGCCTGAGTTGTAGATCTTCTTGTACCAAATCCTAATGAACTGGAGTTAGAAAGCAGAACATCAGTAAATGAATCCAAATGTGTATATCTCAAGCTAAGTTTATTCTTATTATCAATGTTATAATCCAGCTTTGCTAAGAATCTTGTTGAAGGAGTTTCGAAATCATATCCCTGATATGGTCCGGGATCATAACCAAAATTCGATTTTAGGTAATTACTTAGTGCATCTAAATCACTTTTAAGTACTCTTGTTACACTACCACCAACGGGTGTGGTTGCATCCGGTCTGGCAATGTAGGTTGTACCTGGCTGAGTAAGGTTATCATCTTCGAAGCTGACGAATAAAAATAGTTTATTCTGAACAATTGGGGCGCCTAATCTCATTCCAAACTGACCAAACTTAAACTGACCTACAGGTATTTCTGAATCACCAGCTTTCCTTCCAACAAAAAATCTCTCATTATTTCTCAGATTGTAATAGACAGAAGCAGAATACTCATTGGTACCGGATTTTGTTACTGTATTAACACCAGCGCCAACAAAATTTCCGTTTCTTACATCGAACGGAGAAATATTAACCTGAATCTGTTCAACTGCATCAAGGGAAATCGGGGCTACTCCAGTTCTGTCACCAGGTAATCCAGCCAATCCGAAAGAATTGTTAAAGTAGGAACCGTCAACAGTAATGTTGTTAAATCTGTTGTCCATTCCGGCAAAAGTCATATTTCTACCAACCTGCGGTGTCAGTCGGGTTAAATCTTCAATCCTTCTTGAAATTGTAGGCAGTGTTTCGATGCTCTCTCTTCTGACTGTTGTTGATGTACCGGTTCTGTCTGAACGGATAATAGCATCCCTCTCAGCAACTATCGTTACATCCCCTAATTGGACAGCAGATTCAGAAAGTTTGAAATCAACTTTTAGATTCTGTCCTAACTCAAGATAAAGATTTTCTATAGTTTGGCTATTGTAACCAACAAATGAAACTGTTACTCTGTACGGACCTCCAACACGCATACCGGTAATGTTAAATTTACCATCAGCACGAGTTGAGGTTCCATACTGTGTTCCGGAAGGTACATGTAAGGCAATAATATTAGCTCCTGGTAATGCTTCTCCTTTATTATCAGTCACTATACCATACATACTGGCAGTAGTAACTACCTGAGAGAAAGCATTCTTGAAGAGACCAACTGTAACAACCAGAAACACAATAGAAAGAATCAGTTGAAGTTTTCTCATAGGTTTCTCCTAATTTGTTTAATTAAAGAGTTATTTAAGATTATTTTCAGACACACTTATAATGTAAAATCTTTTTAATTCTTAATTCAAACTTATCCATCACTGTTTTATTAGCCAAAATTCAGCTGAAAAATTAATAATTATTTAAATTCTTAAATATTTTTATTGTTAATATTATTTTATTACTTTCCTTCAGCCCGATATTTAAGCTCGTTTTCGTTGATTTTAATTCCTGAAATTAATTTGCCTTCAACATCATAAAAATTACACTCTAATTCTCTGCTCTTTCTCGAACCTTTTATGGTGATTTTAGCAAAATTATGTTGGTCAACACTTTCTCCTATTCTGTAAGGATTTTTTTCTTCTTTACCGGGAGAAACACCTGCAGTTAATGATGATGAAGTAATCTCATAAATCGGATAAGCATTTATTCTTTCGAATTTTGAAATCTCCGAATGATGCCTGTCGCCAGATAAAAAAATGACTCCTTCGATTTTATTTTTTTCTATTAATTCAAAAAGCTTTTTCTTTTCCTCCCCAAATAATTGATAGGTTTCTATACCTCTTCCGGTTACCGGATTTAAAGTCTGACCACCGATAGCAATTATCTTGAATGGTGCATTACTCGTGACAAGATTATCAATAAGCCATTCTATTTGTTTATCACCCAAAAGAGGTTTATATGAATCAGCTAATTCATTTGGAGCTCTGAAATATCTATTATCCATCAAAAAGAAATCAACATCTGCCCATTGAAAATTTGTGGTTATACCACCTTCATTTTCAATTCCGAAAGAGGGATTAACCCAGAATAGCTTAAAAGCTTCAAGAGTTTTTTGTTTGTTCCAGAATCCTCTATTACTATTATTTGGACCATAATCATGATCATCCCAAATTGCATAATGATGAACTGAGCCGAGCAAAGGTTGTAGTTCCGGAAGTGAGCGAGTGTGAGTAATCCGGTGAAGAATTCCAGTCCAGGAATCCCAATCGGCTTCTCTCAAATAATAATTATCGCCAAGCCAGAGCATAAAATCAGGTTTAGCTTTATATATGCTTTCCACTATCTGATAATCACTTCCATAAGGTTTGCCTGGTCTGTCATAAATTTCCTCATTAACATAGAAACAACTTCCGGTAACAAAGCTGAAATCAGGAGGGTCTTCTCTCCACTGCCAAAGTTTCTGTGTCTGAAACCTGAGTTCGTATTCGATCGGAACCTTTACATTATTTACATAAACTTCATAATTATATAATTGACCAGGTTCAAGATTATCAGCAATAAGTTTAGCTGTAAAAGCTTTATTCTTTTCGGTCTTCACAGAATTAGTTGTAAATTTTTTCTGCGGTTCATTAATATTCCAGTATTTGATTACTACATCAGATTCACTTTTCGTCTGAATCCATAAACCGACCTCACGCATAGATGAATATCCGACCATTGGACCGGAGTGTATAATAGATTGTGCTGTTAAATTTTGAGGAATGGAGAGGAGTAAAAAGAAAAATAAAATAGATATTGATAACTCTCGTTTTAGGTAAAACATATATACTTATTACCTGATTAGGTTGTTATTCTAATTAGAGTTAATCGTTAATTTAATGCCTTCACAAAAATTGCCGGAAGCCGGAATAATCAGATATTTCTATAGTGCACAAAAATTTCTGTGTAAAGCTAAACTAATTTTTACAAAGTTTAAAGAATGAATTATCTGAATTTGCTTTGTCTCAAATCTTAAACAGGAAAATCAAAGAACTTATAGGAATTTATCTGATTTTCAAGCTCTTATTTGAAAAAATTTCACGATAATTTTATCTTAAAAAACTATTTTACCATTGTAAAAATTGAGGAACTATATGTTCGGAGCATTATTAAAATTAATCCTAATTCTTTTTTCAATTTTATTCAGTATAAGCAATTCATACCCTCAGAATGTTCCTTATACAATATTGATTTCTTTCGACGGATTCCGATGGGATTACACAAGTCGGGGAATAACTCCCAATTTCGATTACATCGGTAAGCACGGTGTAAAAGCACTTTCGTTAAAACCATCATTTCCTTCCATTACTTTTCCAAATCATATTTCAATAGTAACAGGATTGTATCCTGCTAATCACGGAGTAATTGCTAACACAATGTATGACCCTGTTACTGATAAATTGTATTCTCTTCGCGATACATCAGAAGTAAGAAATGCTTATTGGTATAAAGGTGAAATGATTTGGGAAACCGCCAGACGACAAGGAATAATAACTGCAAGTTACTTCTGGCCCGGATCGGAAATGAATATTGAATATCGCCGTCCGACTTATTATGAAAAGTATGAACACGAAAGAGACTATGTAGAAAGAATAAACGGAGTTATTAAGTGGTTAAAACTGCCTTACAATCAACGACCAAAATTTATAACGCTCTACTATGATTTAACGGACAGCGAAGGTCACCGCTTTGGCCCAAATGCACCGGAGGTTAATAATGCTATTTCAAGACTCGATTCACTAATCGGGGTTTTGTTCACTAAACTTGATGAAATTAAACTGCGTGACAGTGTTAATATTATAATTGTTTCTGACCACGGAATGACTGAAATCTCAAGTAAGAGATTTGTTAATATTGAAGAGATTGCCTCTTGCAGAAGTTGTAAATACTTTAACCGCGGTGCAGTAATGAATATTTTCATCACGAATAAAAATGAGATAGAAGAAGTATTTAATAAACTAAAGAGAAATGAAAAGCATTATCGTGTCTATAAACCGCAGGAAATTCCAGATTACTTGCACTTCAACAATAATCATTTGATCGGAGATCTTTTTATTCTTGCTGAGCCGGGTTGGTCAGTCGGAACTTTAAAAGATAAAGACAGGATGGATGATTATAATGGTGGAAATCACGGATTTGATAATTCTTTCATTGATATGCACGGAATCTTTTATGCAATCGGACCATCGTTTAAGGAAAATTACTTAACCGGTACAATTGAAAATATTAATATTTATCCTTTGCTTTGTAAAATTTTGAATATAACTCCGAGGCAAAACATTGATGGTAAGCTGGAAAACATTTCATTCATCCTAAAAGATAAGGAATAACAATATTGAGTTTATTTAATCTTACTTACAAAAAAACAAAACTAAAAAACGGGCTCGAAGTAATCATACATAAAGATTCCTCACTGCCAATTGTAGCGGTGAACATCTGGTATAAAGTAGGATCTGCAAACGAAAGAAAAGGTAAAACAGGACTTGCGCATTTATTCGAACATATGATGTTTCAGGGCTCAGAGAATGTACCTAAGGAAATGCACTTCAAATATATCCAGGAAGCAGGTGGAATATTAAATGGTTCGACAAGTTTCGATAGAACTAACTATTATGAAAAGCTTCCGTCGAATGCAATGGAAATTGCACTGTGGCTTGAAAGTGACAGAATGGGATTTTTACTTAATGCTTTGGATGAGGAAAAACTCGAAAATCAGAAAAGCGTTGTTATAAATGAGAGACTTGAGAGATATGATAATCAACCTTACGGACTTGCGTGGGAGTTAATTGTAAAAAATATTTTTCCCGAAGGTCATCCTTATAATTGGCCCACCATTGGCTTTAAAGAAGATATTGAGAGCTTTAATCTTGATGATGTAAGAAATTTTTTCAGGTCATTTTATTCACCTTCAAATGCGACAATCGTTGTGGCCGGAGCCATAGATGAATCGCAAACTTTAAATCTGATTGAAAAATATTTCGGCAGAATTCCATCTTATGAAACACCTCCTCCGCCAATCGCAAGTGATTTTAGTTTAGGTGAAAACATTCTTATTGAACATCGCGATAATGTTCAGTTGCCAAGGTTGTACCTTGCTTTTCCTACCGTTAAGTGTTACGAACCGAATGATGCAGAACTTGAAATTCTAAGTGTTATTCTAAGTGGCTCAAAAAACAGTAGATTAAACAAAAGACTGGTTATTGAAGATCAGATTGCTCAGGATGTTTCTGCTTTCCAGTTTTCGGGTAAATACGGTGGAATGTTTTTAATTATTTCAACAGCAAAACCCGGAATTGAAATTTCTGAATTGAAGAGAGAAATTTTTGAAGAGCTTTATTCGGTTGCTTCAAACGGAATCTCAGAAAAAGAATTAGCAAAAACCCGCAACGGAATAAAATCAAATTTTATTTCTTCAATGCAAAATCTTGATAACATTGCCGATCATCTTAATCATTATAATTTTTATTTGAATGAACCAAATTCTTTTGAATGGGATATTAACAGATATATATCAGTAGAAGAAGATAATGTAAAAGATGTCTGTAACGGGCTGCTAAATAAAAAATATCTCGAATTAAAAATAATTCCGAAAGAAAATTAGATGAATTCTCTTCGCACAAAACCTGAAATAAAAAACGGATTAAAATTTGAACTTGGAAAAATCTCTGTAAATGAATTTTCCAATGGGTTAAAAATTTTTTATTTACAAAAGGACAAGCTACCATTGATCAGATTAAGCTTTTTAATTGAAGCCGGAAGCAAATTCGATTCTTTATCCATTCCCGGATTAGCACGATTGACTTCTGCTATGATTGATGAAGGTGCCGGAGGTTTTTCTGCTCTCGAACTTAGTGATGAATTTGACCTGCTTGGAACCGACTTCAAAATTTCTACTGACAATGATTTTATTGTCTTATCATTACAATCGTTAACTGAGAATTTTGAACGCTCATTGGAGCTGTTATCTTATGTTATACTAAAACCAGATTTTCCTGAAAAAGAATTTGAAAGAGAAAAGAAAAAACTTCTTGTGAGTATTCTTCAGTTAAAAGATAACCCTGAACAAATAGCAGATCAGATTTTCGACAAAGCAATTTATCATGATCATTACTATTGTCTTCCTGTTAGCGGTTATCCTGAAACAGTTGAAAAGATTAATCTCCGGCACATCAAAAATTTTTATGATTCTTCATTCAAAGCTAACAGGTCTTTTATTGCTGCAGCTGGAGATATCTCTGCAGATCTGTTTTATAAGATCGTTGAAAAATATTTTAAAAATTACACTGCTTCCGAAACCAATATTTCTCTTGCAGATAAAATAATTCCCGATAACAAAAAGGTTTTCGTTTACGATAAACCTGAATCAGTGCAAACCGAGATAAGAGTTGGTTATGTTTCTGGTAAAAGGAATAATGCTGATTTTTTTCAAAAGCATTTATTAAATACAATCTTTGGCGGACAATTCAACAGTCGGCTCAATTCAAATCTTCGTGAACGAAACGGTTTTACTTACGGAATAAGTTCACAATTCGCTTATCATAAAGATTCCGGATATTTCATCATCAGCACTTCTGTTGGCACTGAAAACACCTTTGCTGCGATTAGAGAAATATCTGACGAAATAGAAAAACTAAAGAGTGGTATAACTAACGAAGAATTAACCTTTGCTAAAACATCATTAACAAGAAGATTCCCACTGAACTTCGAAACATATCGCCATCTGACTTCTAATCTATCATACATGGCAATACAAAATCTGCCGTTGAATTATTTCAATACCTATCTGAAAAATCTGAATGCTGTTACCATTGACGAAGTGAATACCGAAGCAAAAAAACTTTCAGATGCAGATATGAAAATAATTCTCGTCGGTAATAAAGAATCATTTGCTGAGGAATTTTTAAAAAACGGATATGAATTAACAGATGTGGATGAAAAAGGAAATCTGAAAAGCTGAATCTCAAATTATTTCACTTGAGCAATTCAGTTGCTGAAACGAATTTAAATCCGATTTTTCTGTACGCAGGAATTAATGGAAGAAGCTCGGTAAAATTTTTACTGTCAATTAAGATAATGCGTGATTCGTTTTTCTTCATGGTTCTAATCATTTCTTCAAAAGCGTTTGTAACATTTGAAGAGTAACTCTCAAGCAGATTGAAACGGCTTAATTTAACATAAAAAGCTTTTCGCCAGTCAAGTTCCCTGATAATAAACTCTCCTGTTGCAGATTCAAATAAATCTGAATTATCGTCAATGGCAATAAATGCAGCCGAAGGAAAGTTTTTAAAAATATTTTCAATCGACTTTTTGTTTCTCCTTGTAGGATAACTTTCATTCATTCGGTAATTAAGATCCCGGACATCATCGTTGATTAAAAGTGCATACCTTTTTCCTGCTGAAAGTACTGCAGAAGAAAATTTTTTAGATTCCGCCGAGGGAATCATCATAAAAATTATCTGTTCCGGAGTATTCATAATTGCTGTGTTATCAACCGAGTAATCGAGATTGAATACTACAAAACCAATTCTTCCCTTCTCCCTTGAAATATTTTTATCTGGAATAAATTCCGAAGTTATTAGTGTATTATCATCAACATTAATTTTGGTAATTGTTTTTCCTCCGATTGATTCTTCCTGACTGAGAATTTTTGCTAAGGTGGGAGAAAATAAATTTTCCAACTCAAGCAGGAGTAATGAAACAGGAACATCACTATAAACTTTCACGGAATAAATTGAATCGGCAGGATCTTTTTTATTTCTCTTTATAGTCAGGTATTGTTCATCTATACCGAAATTTTTTAGTGCCTGCCTGAATAATGAATCCGCTTCATTAAAAGTAATTTGTTTCTTTCTGAGTTCTGGTTTTTCAGAAGAGATATATTGCTCAACAATTATAGTTATTACAAGCAAAGCTAAAGCGACTGCAAACAAATATTTTGCTGATTTTGAAAGATCAAAATTTCTAAACATTGCGATTGTTATCTATTCCGAAATGAGGGTTTTCTTTTTTCGAGAAACGCAGAAGTTCCTTCCTTAAAGTCCTCAGTTCCGCAAGATAGTGCAAAAAGCAGGGCTTCAAAATCAAGACCTTCACTTAAATTCATCTTATCAGTTGCCTTCACTGCCTGAATTGCAAATCGGATTGCCTGCTGACCTTTCGAATTTATTTTCTGAGCAATTTCGAAAACCTTCTGCTGGAGTTCGGAAGCAGGAAAAATTTTGTTTACTAATCCGATTCGAAAAGCTTCATTGGCGTCAATCATATCTCCCGTTAAAATCATTTCCATCGCTATACCGCTTCCCACAAGTCTTGCAAGTCGTTGAGTTCCGCCATAACCGGGAATTATACCAAGATTTACTTCTGGTTGTCCAAACTTTGCGTTTTCAGATGCAATTCTAAAATGACATGAAAGAGCAAGTTCACATCCTCCACCAAGAGCGAAACCATTTACAGCAGCGATAACCGGTTTACTGAAATTTTCAATTATGCTGAAAACACTTTGACCAAATTCCGCAAACTGTTTCCCTTCAAGCATATTAAGTTTGTTCAGTTCTGATATATCAGCTCCGGCAACAAATGCTTTTTCACCACTTCCTGTTATTATAACCGAATATACTTCATCGTTTCTTCTTAAATCTTCAAAAACATTTTTTAATTCATTTAGTGTTTGATTGTTTAATGCATTTAATTTTTCTGGACGATTAATTGTAACTATTGCAGTGTTATTTTTTATATCCAGTAAAAGATTATTATAATTCATTGCACCTCCTATAAACTTATAAAAATTGGAATGCGGACTTTCAGGTCAAGTCCTATGAATTGATTTGATTCGAGATAATTGTAAGATGCCAGCAACTCTAACATAAACATTGAAATTCCTGCACCAACACTAAAACCGAATTTCGATGTCTCCTCCAGAAAATTTGTTTTACCTTTTCCGGCTTTAAATTCGTGAAGCTTCTGATAATAAGTATATGAACCTGAAACCTGAAGAATAGGCATAAACAAAACAATATTTTCTGCTAAAGGTGGAAAGTAATATCGCATACCAAAATTTACGGGAAGAGTGTTTGTATGAAAATTTGCATAATCTGATTCACGATAGAAACTTTGTGAACCCGGATATTGTTCATAGCCAATTGTAGTATAAATGAACACAGGTAGAAATTCATTATCAGTGTATGAAAATTCAAGGTTAAATCCATATCCTACATCGGTATTTTTAGCAAAATCACTTATTGGCAAACGAGGACCAGCACCTACACCAAAAAAGAATCCAACTGCACGACTGCTTGGCGGCTTTTCTGCAAATGTAGTCAAGCTGATGGTAATTGAAAGGAATAATATTTTTATAAATAATGATTTCATACGATGTTAAATTACAAAATACTTTTCGTTTAATGAACCTTTATGTCATTCCGAATGATGTGCGGAATCTTAATGACATTCTGTTACATTATGAAAAACTGCTCATTCAGGTTTTTCTTTAGAAATGGTTATGTTGATTCTTTCTTTGGCGGTTTTCCCACCGTAATTACCTGTTATATAAACTAAGTAGCATCCGGCAAACGACAGTATCAATAAAATTATTTTCCACTTTCCTTCAAATTTATTTTTTACTTGCAAATAGGTTCTTGCGAAAAGCAAAATTGTAAAAAGCCAGACAACATTATTAGCAAAAGTGTAATGCTTATCGGCAATTGCATAAAGTTCCGGAGTCCAGTCCTTTATTGAATTGAGTGCCTGGTTTCCAGTTAAAGCTGCTGCCAGAGAACTAATTACTCCTAATAAAAGAATAATAAATGATGTGAATGAAAAAAGATCTTTTTTATAAAATAATGATACTGCTTCAATGAATGGATAAATGAAAAGCAACGCAATTGGAAAATGAATAATTTTATGATGAAGTTCTGCTAAAAATTCCATATCAACCACACATCACTGAACCACCATTAACATTTAAAACCTCCCCGGTTATATGCTTTGCCAGGTCAGATGCCAAAAACAACACTGGTCCGGCTATATCATCAGGTTGTGCAATTCTTTTAAGAGGGATTTCTCTGATTTCATTTTCAAAGCTTTTTTTGTCAGATAAAGCAGGAATTGACATATCTGTCCAAACCCAGCCGGGAGCAACACTGTTTACTAAAATATTATACTCAGCTAATTCTTCAGCAAGAGATTTGGTGAAGGAAATCATACCACCTTTTGATGCTGCGTAATGCGAATACCTTGCTTCACCTCTTTGTCCTGCAGTTGATGAAATATTTATTATTCTTCCAAACCGTTTTCTTTTCATAAACGGAACAACAAGGGATGAAAATAAAAAAGCTGAAGTCAGATTAACTTTTAGTGTTTCTTCCCACTGCTCCAGTTTCATCTTTTCAATTTTCCCTTCTTTCCATATACCTGCATTGTTGATTAAAATATCTATCCGGCCAAAATCTTTTACAACCTGCTTAACGCATTCTTTAATCTCTTCAACATTTGTTACATCTACTTTGTAAGCTTTAACTCTTGCAAGTTTTGAAAACCTTTTCACAAGTTTTTCTGCTTGCGATTTACTGCTGTTATATGTAAATGCAATATCAGCACCGGCAAACGCAAAATATTTTACGCAAGAGGCACCAATACCTCTTGAGCCACCTGTAATCAGAACTACTTTAGATTTCAAATTTATCATAGTTAATACTCCACTTTATATAGAAATAAACCTTTAGCCGGAACTGCTTCTCCTGCAAGTTCCCTATTTTCAGATTCAAAAACTTCCCGGATAAATTTTTCCGGATTTACCATTTTGACTGATTTGATAAGCGTCCCAACAATTGCTCTTACCATTCCGTGTAAAAATCTATCGGCAGTGATTTTAAAAACAATAATATCTGCCCTTCTATACCAGTAAATTTCATTTACATCACAAAACTTGTTTGTTACTTCCGTTTTCCTTTTACAAAATGAAGCAAAATTTTTTCTACCCAGAAATAAACAGCTTAAAGAATTGAGCTCATCAATATCAATTTTCTGTGGATAGAAATAAGAATATTTTTTGTAAAAAGGTGATTTATATTCTGAGATCAGATATAAGTATGTTCTTTTCTTTGCATCAAATCTTGAATGGAAATTTTCATTCACTTTTTCGATTGATACTATTGAGATATCATCCGGAAGAACCGAATTCAGTGAGAAGCGGAATTTGTGTAAATCCAGTTCACTTTCACATCTGAAATTAGCTACCTGCCCCAAAGCATGAACCCCGGCATCAGTTCTGCCGGAGCCAATAAGATTAACATTTGTCTTCAGAAGTATTTTTATTGCATCTAAAATTTCCTGTTGAATTGTTTTAGCATTCTGTTGAATCTGCCAACCTGCATAATTAGTTCCATCATATTGAATAATCATTTTGTAATTATTCATTGCCAGCTTAAAATAATGATAGTATCAGTAAGTATAAGATCTGTGCAATTAAGATAACACCTAAACCTTTCCACACAACATACTTTAATATATTGCTTCCCCAGAATGACGAGATGGACATCTTTATAACAGTGTTAGAAATGGTAGCGAAAAGAATTGCCTTCATAGCTACAAACAATGAAATGGTAGAACCAAACAATTTCGAAATTGAAATCGAAATTGCATCAACACTCGAAAAACCTGCCAGTGCACTGGCAGCAAATAATCCCTGATCTCCGAAATATACCTGGGCTGCTTTAGTCAGAAATATCGTTAATCCGAAAATTATTCCGAACACAAAAGCAGATTTTAATTCAAATGGATTTTTTAGTTCAATTTCTGCTTCAGGGATATTTACATTTTTTTTGTAAAAAATTATTGAGGCAATTACTCCTGCTAAGGCAAATATGACCAGTGGAATAAAAAGCGGTATAGCGAGATCAACATTTAAAATTGCTATAATCAATAGAACTCGAAGGAACATCATTGAAGAAGCAGTTATAACTCCAAGTCCATAATTAAATGAAAGTGGTTCTTCAAGTTTACTTTTCTTTGTAAGAGAGTAGGTTAATGCAGTGCTGGATACAAGACCACCGAGTAAACTTGTAACAATTATACCTTTGTCTTTACCTAAAAGTTTTATAAAAATATATCCAACGAAGCTTATTCCACTTACAAATATTACCATATACCAAATCAAACGAGGGTTAAGCACATCAAATGGCCCGTATGTTTTATCAGGAAGAACAGGGAGTATAATTAAAGTAATGATTGCAAGTTTTAGTGTTGCATAGATATCTGCAGCGTTAACCTTTCCAACAAATGAGTGTAATTGAATCTTAAGCGACAGAAACATTGTTATTATAATTGCTAAAACAACAGGAAGCAGAATGTAACCCCAGTAAACAAGTGAACCAAGAATAAATACTATAAATGCAGAAACTTCACTTGTACCCCCAACTTTTCCATCTTTGGCAGAGGAATAATATGCGGCTATAGATAGTCCGGCAAAACCTAAAAAGAAGATAGCATAAACCCAGTTTTGGGTGATTGATGAGATGAGTGCAGATGTAAATCCATAAAGTCCAATTAAAGGAAAGGTTCTGATACCTGCAAAAATTTTTTCCTCTTTATTTCGGGCATATTCTCTCTCAAGTCCGATCAGCATCCCAATAAAAACAACAACCGCCAGACTTTTGAGAATTGTTAACATATCACCGGATTCTAATAATGGTTCCGGTTTAGGAAGCAGGTTCTGAAATAACGATGTTGAATCACTATTTGTCTGCATAAAAAATTTTCTTTTTGCAAATCTAATCATAATAAAATAATTTTAATTCAGATTTATTTTATAATAAGTCATTTGCACTCCAAAGCTGGGAATTTTTATTACTTACATATAAGATATAGAAATTATTTACCCGGCAACTTTTCTGAATTTTAATTTCAGTGATTGGTTGCAGATAATTACGGCAATTTAAGCACTAGTGTATCCGTATTATGAAAATAACATTTGAAGGTAATTACAACAAAAATAACAAACCTGAACTCTATCAGATATTCGATCAACTTCAGGAAATTATTTTGGTTCTGAATCCTTCAGATTTTAAGATTATCTATCCAAATCAATACGCTTCGGATATTTATAAATTTTCAAAAGAAAAATTACTGGAACTTTCTGTTGCAGAAGTTTCTAAGTTTCCAGATCGGGAAGTTCAGATTATAAGTGATTTACATTCTTCCGGTAAGAGATGCGAATATAAAACAGTTCACTTTTCTGCAGATGAAAAGGAGCTATTGCTGGATGTTATTATTTCCGATTTTTATATCGAGAACAATAAGTTTATTTTATTTTCTGCACGCGAAAGTTCTGGCATAAACTCACAATATAAATTCGATGATAATTCTAATCCGTTCAGACTGCTCTACATTTACAATCCATTGATATCTTTCACCATCGACTCAGATGGAAAGATTCTTAGCTTGAATAAATCAGCCCTTGATGAACTTCATTATCTTGAAAAAGATCTGATTGGAAATCATATATCAAAAATTTATCATCCGGAAGACGAACAGCTTATCAATTTTCAGATTAATCAGTGTTTGGAGAATCCGAATAAACCTTTCACCTGGGAATTAAGATTACTCAGTAAAACGGGAAATATACTCTGGGTGCGTGTAAGTGCTATTTCAATAAATATTTCCGAAGATAAGCAGGAAGTAATTGTTGTTTGTGATAATATAACACACCAGAAAGACACCGAAAAAACTTTACTTGAATATGCAAAATCACTTCAAAGAATGATTGATGCATCACCTTTGGGTGTTTTAGTTTATAATCTGGACGATCATAATAATCTCAGATTAATTTCAACTAATGCCTCAGCCGAAAAAATACTTGACATTAAATCTGATGATTATTTATATAAAAAAATAGAAGAAATTTTTCCTTCACTAAGTCAGCAAACGATAATTAATAAATTCAGGACAATTGCAAGAGAAGGCGGAAATATTCTACTTCAGAAAATAAAATATTTTGACCGTAAGATCAGTGGAACTTTTGAATTTTCGGTAATTCAATTAACTGAAAACACAATTGCTGTATTTTTCACTGAAATAACTGAACGGGAAAAAACTCTTGAACTTCTAAAAGAGAGCGAAACTAAATACCGAACACTTTTTGATTCATCCAATGATGCAATATTATTAATGAAGAACGAATACTTCATCGAAGCAAATAAGAAGGCACTTGAATTATTTGGTTGCAGTTTAAATGAACTGATCAATAAAACACCTTTTGAGTTATCACCTGAATATCAGGAAGATGGCCAAGCATCCAAAGATTTTGCTCTGGAAAAAATAAACAATGCCTTAAATGGTTCACCTCAATTCTTTGAATGGAAACACAAAAAACTTAATGGTTCTGAGTTCGATGCTGAAGTAAGTTTATTTGCTACAGAAATTAAAGGTGAAAAATTTATTCAGGCAATTGTAAGAGATATAACAGAGAAAAAGAAAACTCAAAAACAGATTGCGATGTTTGCTAATGCTTTCAGAAATATTTCAGAGTCGGTGATTATCGGAGACACCCAGGATAATATAATTTTTGTTAACGATGCTTTCAGCAGAACTTACGGTTACACACCCGAAGAAATTCTTGGTAAAAATGTAAACATTATACGATCGAGAAAAAATCCTGTTAATCTGATAAAGGAAATTCTGCCTGAAACAATAAAGGGAGGTTGGAAAGGAGAACTAGTCAATGTAAAAAAATCCGGTGAAGAAATTATTATTTCACTTTCAACTTCACCTATTTATGATGACAAAAATAAATTGATTGCTCTATGCGGAATAGTTGAGGACATTACGGAGCGAAAAAGAACAATTCAGAAATTGCAGGAAAGTGAAGAAAGATTTCGTTCTCTCGTAAATAATATTGCTGAATCAGTTGTTATTACAGATTGGAACGGAAAAATTTTATTTGCCAATCAGAGTGCTGCAAAATTAGTTGAACTTGATTCACCCGAAAAAGGAATCGGTAAAAGTATAACTGAATTTCTTCATCCTACAGACATTGATCGTGCAATAAGACTGATATCATTTGAATACCAAAATGAAAAGATTATAACTGATAATTTTAGAATTATTACATCCAGAAAAAATCTAAGATGGGTCGAAAGTATTTCTTCTAAAGTAATATTTCAGGGACAAGATGTTTTACTGGCTACCTTAAGAGATATAACCGACAGAATAAAAACCGAAGAGATACTTCATCTCCTGACAAATGCATTACATAGTGCTGACAACGGAATTGTTATCACAGACTTTGATGGCAAAATAATTTGGGTCAATCAAGGAATTAAAAAACTCTCTGGTTATGAAGAAAATGAATTGCTGGATAAAACAACATCAATTTTTAAATCAGGTTTAATGCCTGACAGTTTTTACACTAATATGTGGAATGTAATAAAAGAAGGTAAAGTCTGGAAAGGTGAACTAATAAATAAAAGAAAAAACGGAGCATTCTATGACGAAGAGATGACGATTACTCCAATACTCGATAACACACACACAGTTACCCACTTCATCGCTGTTAAACAAGACATTACAGAAAGAAAGAAATCTGAAAGAGAATTAAGAGAAGCAAAAGCCAAAGCAGAGGAAATGAATAAACTGAAAACTTCATTCCTCGCAAATATGAGTCATGAACTCAGAACACCATTAGTAGGTATTCTTGGATTCGCAGAGCTTCTAAGAGATAATATTACTGATACCGAAATGTCGCAAATGGCTCAAAGAATTTATGCAAGTGGTAAAAGATTGCTTGAAACTCTGAATTCAATTCTTGACCTGTCAAGAATTGAAGCAAACAAGCTGGAACTTAAACCTGATTACATAAATATTTGTCGTGTTGTCAGAGAAAACATTATGCAATATGAAGCATTGGCGAAAAGCAAAAATCTTTATCTAAAACCGCAAATTGCTGAGGAAGAAATTATTTCATTTTTAGATGACAGAATCCTTCATCAGATTTTAAACAACCTTATCAACAACGCAATAAAGTTTACTAAAACCGGTGGAGTAACTGTAAGTGTTGAAAGAGAGTTAAAAGAAAATAATGATTATGTAGCAATAAAAGTTAAAGATACGGGAATAGGTATTCCTGAGGAAAGTTTACCCAAAATATTTGAGGAATTCAGGCAAGTTAGTGAAGGACTTGACAGGAAATTTGATGGTACAGGATTAGGATTAACTCTTACTAAAAAATTTGTACAACTTTTAGGAGGAATAATTACTGTTGAAAGTAAATTAAACGAAGGATCTGTTTTTACTTTAAAGTTTCCTGTCGAAAAGAGAATGAAAGAAGAAAATGAAGCATATTACAAAAATGAATTTATTACAGAAATCAGGGAGCTGAAACAAGCTGGTAAAACATCAAACATATTGCTGGTAGAAAATGATGAAGCAAGCATCGAAGTAACAAAGTTATTCTTGATGAATAATTTCAAACTTGATATTTCAAAAGACGGAGAAACTGCCTTAAAACTTCTGCAAACCAGAAAATACGATTTGATTCTTATGGATATAAATCTTGGAAAAGGCATCAGTGGTATTGAAGTCACACAGAAAATAAGACAGATATCCGGTTATGAGAAAATTCCCATAATAGCGATGACAGCTTATGCAATGGTAGGCGATAAAGAAGAGTTTATTAAGGCAGGATGTTCACATTATTTGTCTAAACCATTTAAAAAAGATCAATTGCTTAACCTGATAAACGAAGTGCTTTCGAATGAATAAAAAGTTCGGTCGGTTTATTTTATTACAACAGTTTTAATATTCACAAACTCTCTTATTCCAAAAACTGACAACTCTCTTCCATAACCGGATTCCTTAATTCCGCCAAATGGTAATCTTGGGTCAGATCTTACTAATTGATTTACAAAACAACTACCTGCATTAAGTTTTTCCCGGGCAATTTTTTCACCGCGTTTTAAATCTTTTGTAAAGACTGCTGCACCTAAACCAAATACTGTTTGATTTGCAAGACTGATAGCTTCGGTTTCATTCTCAGCTTGAACAATAGCTGCTACAGGTCCGAAAAGTTCTTCATCGAAAGCCGGCATTCCAGGTTTTACTTCAGCAAGTACGGTCGGAGGATAATAAGCACCTTCCATCTGTGGAATATATCCACCAAGCAAAAGTTTTGCCCCGGCATTAATACTTCTTAATACCTGATCGTGGAGTTCATCTCTTAGATTAATACTTGCCTGAGGGCCCAGGTCATTTGATTCATCAAACGGATCGCCCATTTTTTTCTGTTTCATATAATCAACAAACATTTCTGTGAATTCATTATAAATTTCTTTTACAACAATAAATCTTTTTGCAGCGATACAACTTTGTCCACCATTAATTAGTCTGGAGTTAACACAAGTCTGTACTGCTTCATTCAAATCAGCGTCCTGCAGAATTACATATGGATCGCTACCGCCAAGTTCAAGAACTGTTTTTTTAATGTGTGAGCCGGCAATTGCAGCGACTGACTTTCCTGCCGGACCACTTCCTGTTAATGAAACTGCCTGGATAATTGGATTTGCGATTAAGTTTTTAACCCTTGATGAATTAAGTATTAATGATTTGAAGACAAAGTCGGGGAAACCTGCTTCAGAAAAAACTTCTTCAATTGCTAAAGAGCATCCGCTTACATTTGATGAATGTTTTAGTAAGCCAACATTACCTGCCATAATTGTCGGGGCTGCAAATCTGAATACTTGCCAAAAAGGAAAATTCCACGGCATTACTGCGAGTATCACACCTAACGGCTGATAAGTAACGAAACTCTTATAAGAATCTGTTTCAATAATCTCATCTGACAGAAACTTTTCAGCATTCTCAGCATAGAAATCACATACCCAGGCACATTTATCAATTTCAGCTCTGGATTGGACAATTGGTTTTCCCATCTCGAGCGTCATTAGCTTTGAGTAATCTTCTTTTTTCTTTCTTAATATCCCTGCAGCTTTTTGCATCAATGATGCACGTAAGTCGAATGATTGAAGCTTCCAGTCCTCAAAAGCTGATTTCATTTTATTAAGAATCTTAATCAACTCCTCATCTTTAATTTCATTATAAGTGCTTATCAGTTGATTATTTGCAGGGTTGATTGATTGAATCATCTTTCATCTCCCTAAGTATTATTCATTTCTTTTTATTACAACAAGAGTTTTGTCATCGGAATAAGTGCCGTTTTTTGTAAATCTTAAAACATCATCGAGGATTTTTAATGCAATTTCTTTAGGAGTTTTCGTTTTATTATTCTTCAGAAGATTTATCAATTTTACTTCCGGATATGGTTCTCCATTTGAATTAGTTGAATCAACTATTCCATCCGAAAACATCACAAGTATATCACCAGGTAACAAGTTAATGCTTTCGATCTGATATTTGGCATGCGGAACAGGCCCAAGAACAGGACCTGTAACAAGCAAATATTCTACCTTATTTTTTCTGTTGCTGTAAAATAATGGTGGATTGTGACCGGCATTTGTATAGAGAAAAAGTCCGTTCTTATCAGTTGATAATTCCCCGTAAAACAGAGAAGAAAATTTATCATCTTCGAAGATTTTGTTTACCAATTGATTCATCTTCTTCATCAGAGGAGTAATTTTAATTTCGAAATTACTAGCCATCCTGAGCGCACCCGAAATATACATTGCTTCGGCTGCAGCAGATACACCTTTGCTGGCAGCATCACCAACAGCAATTCCAAGTCTGTCCTGATCATCACCAATTTCAAGGTAGTCAAAGAAATCACCACCCACAATTTCAGCCGGATCAGTTAAACCAAAAATATCGTAGTTATGAAATTTATATTCGTGCTCAGGAAGAATTGATTTCTGAAGTTGTCTTGCTTTATCAAGATCAGCTTTAAGATTTGTAGCACTTGCAAGAATTCGTCTTTGTCTTATCTGTGATGTAAGAGCAGTGGCTATTATACTCATATTCAATCGGAACTCTTCATTCAAAGAATTACTATTGAGAGCAAGAATATATTCATAATAAATTTTTCCATTAAGTTTAATTCTTGATCCAACACCGGTTGCAGAGTATCTGAAAATTCCCTTTTTCTTCAACTCAGTTAAAGTTTCATCAGCAAGAATTGTTCTTTCGTTTGCAATTCTATCAAACTCAGGATAGTTTTTTAATCTTATTCTGAACCTTGGATCGATTTTTTCCATTTTGCCGGTCTGATAAAGCAACTTGTAACTGAAAGTTTCCGGTTCCAGCTTCCATATTCTTCCGCCGGTTATTTCGAAACTCTTATCATTAACAATCTGGTCCAAAACATATTTAAGCATCTCCTCTTCGCTGTTAAATTTCTGAGAAGCAATACTTTCAATAGTTTTGTGTAACTTTTTCTGATCCACTTTTGATTTCCTTCAGTAAATTTTTTTTATTCAGAGTAAAAATCTATCATTTGCTGGATTGCCCTTTTACAGACAGCACAAAAATTATCAATAGAAATTGATTTCATTGTACAATCATAAGCTGGTCGGTAAACACCTTTGGAACTGTAACCTCCGCCTTCAAATACACCTGTTTTATTTCGGAATTCTTTTGCAATGGGTGTGGGGATTGGTATTCCCTCTTCAATTAAATCTTTCCACTTTGAGTCAAAATCTACCAGTGTTGTAAGATTAGGATCTACGGGTTCAACATCAAGCGGATAAAATTCTGAGTATGCAACTTCAGAAGTGTAGTATTCATCTCCAAGTGATGCAAAACCGTGTCCGAATTCATGAATAAAAATATATTCGGAATTTGGATTGTCACTCACGCAAACTGAATAATGATTGTAAATTGATCCACCGCCATATTTATTTGTATTTACCAGAATATAAATCTGATCGTAAGGAGCATTTGCGGCGAGATGTCGAAGAGTTTTATTGTCATAAATCATAAGATAACGATCAACATCAAATGTATAAAAGCTTGAGTTTGCTATTGTTCGTTTCCAGATATTTTCAGCCGGAACATCAGTTCCTGATTCCTCAGACCAGGCAAGAACAGCGTGAATGTTAAATTTATCTTTGTTTTCCTTAAATGGTGATGAAGCGAAAAGATATCCGGAAAATCGCTCACAATCTTTAAGAAATTTAGCACTGTCAGATTTTGTATAACCATCAGGGATTAGAATTACATCAACTTTTTCAGATGGGTATCCATTCTCAAGAATTTTTACAGACGGGAATTTTAATGGGCTGTCTCTTCTGATGAAATAATCTGAAGGATCAACTTTATATTCAAACTTTTTATGAAATCTGTTTTTTCTGTCTCGTGAATAAAATTCCACAATGACTTTATGTCTGGGAAAAGGAAATACAACCGACTCACTAAAAGACTTTGTAGTATTTTTAGCTTCTTCAGTAGTCAGCCATTCGCTAAAAAGTGTAGAATATGTTCTTGAATAAATTTCGAGTCCAGATGCTTCGTCTTTTACAACAAATTTGTATTTACCGTAATTAAAAATGTCTGAAAGATTTTTTTTGCTCCCGCCCCAGAATGGCTCTGCATAAAGTTCATCCACTGAATAAATTTCGAAGGTGTCGTTTCCGGTATGATAATAATCCAGCCGAAGAGCACCTTCAGCAAAATAATTATCAAAATCAATCTGAGCTTTTGGAGTTAAATTAAAAAAAAGAAAAATCAGAGCAATAAATTTTTTCATTATTTTAAGACCTGGATTGATGAACTACTATCTGAGTGAAAGGAATTTCGATATTGTACTTATTAAATTCTTCATATATTTTTTCGCGAATTCTGCATTGCATTGCCCACGCATTTCGATAGTCATCTGTTCTGGCTACTAATCTGAAATCAAGTGAAGATGCACCGAAATTTATCAGGAAGACCTCTGGTGAAATTTGTTTGGAAGTGTCAGGATCATCATTAGCAATATTCAGAAGAATTTCCTTCACTTTAGTTATGTCAGTTCCATAAGCAACACCAACATCAACCACAACTCTGGTAAGCGAATTCGGATAGGTGATGTTTACAAGTCTTGATTTTACAATTTCGTTATTGGGAATAATAACAATGTTGTTATCGAAATCAAGAATCTTAGTGCTTCTGATGCCAATATCAACCACATCTCCTACCTGATTATCAGCATATCTTATTCTGTCTCCAATTCTGAATGGCCTGTCGGTCATAATGATAAATCCTGATATCATATTGGATAGTGTTTCCTGTGCAGCTAATGCAATCGCTAAAGAGCCAACACCCAATGATACAACAAAAGCGCTGATATCAACATTGAATTTTGCAAGCACTACTACAATTGCTAAACCTAGTACCAGTATTTTTGTTACTTTTTTAAGCAACGGTATTAAACTACCTCTCAGGTTTCGGCTTTCCTGACCATCATATCTTTCACCATACCAATCCAGCAAAACATTGATGTACCTGAAAGAAATTACCAACAGAACAACAATAAGAGAAATGAATAAAACAGTTTCAGCAATTGAAATGATTTTATCTAAGAAAGGATAAATTTCAATAAGTGGTCCTTGAAGAAATTTCGATTCGCTTTTTATTCCTTCTTTAAAAATTTCCAGTGATATATAAATTCCTGCCAAGAATGATAGCTTATAAATTGCGCTACCAGAAGCAGATAAGATTTTATCATCAAGCTCAGTCTTTGTTTTTGCAACTAGTGGCTTAATAATTTTCGTTAGAATAAAAGCAAGAAATTTTGATGCAAAGAATGAAAGTGTTATTACGATTATAACAAGTATGATTCTATAAATTAAATCATCCTGTATTAGGTCTCGCAGAAAATCCAGTACGAAGGCACTCATTATAACTCCCTTGAACCCGGTTTAACTAATGGAATCTTTCCAATAGCACAGATTGGACATTGTTCCGCCGGATATGAAACTGCTTCAAGCTTTAATGAACTTCTGAATGGATAACCAAAATCAACTTTGCCATTACTTCTGTCAACTATAGATGCAACTCCGATTACCTTGGCCCCACTTTTTTTTACAATATCTATCACCTCAAAAACGGATCCGCCTGTAGTAACAACATCTTCACAGACTAAAACTTTTTCGTCGGGAGAAAGTGTAAAGCCACGACGCAATGTCATAACATTATTTTCTCTTTCCGTGAAAACAGATCGCTTACCTAATTGCCGTGCTACTTCATAGCCAACAATTATTCCTCCCATTGCCGGAGCGATTACAGTATCTATATCATAATTATTAAAATATTCGGATAGTACTTCACAAACATCAGAAGTATAATTCGGGTATTGCAACACTTTTGCACATTGAAAATACTGATTGCTGTGCCTTCCTGAGGTAAGCAGAAAATGTCCTTGCAAAAGTGCATCGGTTTTTATAAAAATGTCAAGGATTTGTTGCTCATTCAAGCTCATCCAGTAAATCCTCCATTTCATTTAATGCGTGGCGATCATTTTTTTCACGCGCCAGTTTAATGCCCTTTCTCAAAAGAAATTTTGCTTCTTCAATTTCATTCTGATTAATTTTTAATGAAGCAAACTGCATATAAGCAGGTACATAACCGGGATCAGCTTCAAGTAACTCTTTGAAATATTCTTCTGCCTTTTCATCGTCGTTCAGGGACATATATTCAAGAGCGATTCCATATAGGAGAAATGAATCAAAAGGTTGCTGCTCAAGCATTTCGAGTAATGATTCTAATCTTGATTTCATTTTAATCTTTCTTCAATTTTTTCAGCAAGTTGAAAATCCTTTTCTGTTACTCCGCCAGCACTATGAGTTGAAATATTTATTTTGACTTTATTCCACCCATAAATTAAAATATCGGGATGATGATCTGATTTCTCAGCTTCGAGAGCTACAGAGTTAACGAAGGACATTGCCTGGATGAAATCTTTAAATTCGAATTCTTTACTTATGGAATTATTAACATAAATCCAATTCTTTAAAGATTTCAGGTAATTCAGAATTTGTTGATCCGTTAATGCTGTCATAATGATTTGGTAATAATGATTTTACTATCCAAATTTAAATAAAAAAAGACGCATTCAGAAAGAATGCGTCTTAAATAATTGATTAAGAGTTTTGTCAGGATTCTTTTGATTCCTGTTGAATCGGTTGTTCGGGGGTTTCCTCAATGAATACCAACTCTTCAGCATTTTCAAAATGTTTAGCAACGATAGTAGAACCTTCCTTGAAAGCACCTCTGAGAATTTCCTCTGCAAGAGGATCTTCCACATACCTCTGAATTGCTCTTCTCAATGGTCTGGCTCCGAATTTTTCATCATATCCTTTCTCAACCAGAAAATTCTTTGCTGACTCATCAAGCACAATATTCATTTTCTGATCTTTCATATTCTGCATTAAATCTTTTAACTCAATATCAATAATCTTAAGAATATCTTCTTTGTTAAGACTTCGGAATACAATTGTTTCATCTATTCTGTTAAGAAATTCAGGATTAAACAGCTTTTTCATTGCTTCTTCAACAGTATCTTTCATATGAGCATAATTATCAGCTTCCTCTTTAGTGCCAAAGCCAAATGAACTAATGTTCTTCAAGTCTTTTGTGCCAATATTTGAAGTCATTATTATAATCGTATTCTTGAAATCAACTTTTCTTCCCAGACTATCAGTGAGCATTCCATCATCAAGCACCTGAAGAAGAATGCTGAAGATATCGGGATGAGCTTTTTCAATTTCATCAAACAGAACAACGGAATATGGCTTACGCCTTACTTTTTCAGTTAACTGTCCGCCCTCCTCATAACCAACATATCCCGGAGGTGCACCAACCAACCGAGAAACAGAGAATTTCTCCATATATTCGCTCATATCAATTCTGATCAGCGCATCTTCACTATCGAACAGATATTTTGCAAGTACCTTACATAATTCGGTTTTACCAACACCAGTAGGACCCAGGAAAATAAAGCTCCCTATAGGTCTGTCAGGACTCTTAAGCCCGGCTCTTGTTCTGCGAATAGCCTTTGTCAGTTTAATAACAGCTTCATCCTGCCCGACAATATGCTGCTTAAGAGCATCTTCCATCTTGAGAAGTTTTTCAGATTCAGTCTGTGCAATTCTGTTTACAGGAATACCTGTCATCATTGCTACAACAGTTGCAATGTCTTCTTCGGTTACATCGTGAACAATATCTTTTGTTTTATTTTCCCATTCACGCTTTGCGAGTTCAAGTTCTGCCTGCAGATTTCTTTCCTTATCACGAAGTCTTGCAGCTTCTTCATAGTCTTGCATTTTCACAACACGGGCTTTTTCTTTTCTAACATTTTCAATTTCAGCTTCAAGGTCTAAGATTTCCTTGGGAACTTCAAAGTGACCCATATGTACTCTTGAACCTGCTTCATCAATCACATCGATAGCTTTATCCGGCAAATGTCTGTCAGTTATATATCTGTTGCTGAGTTTAACAGCAGCTTCTATTGCTTCCTTAGTATATCGGACCCGATGATGTTCTTCATATTTGAATTTAATATTCTCAAGAATCTGAAGAGTTTCTTCATAAGAGGGTGGTTCAATCATAACTTTCTGGAATCGTCTGTCTAGTGCACCATCGGTTTCAATGTATTTTCTGTACTCATCTAAAGTAGTTGCTCCAATACACTGAATGTCACCACGGGCTAAAGCAGGTTTAAACATATTAGAAGCATCGAGAGATCCTGAAGCGCCACCAGCACCAACTATTGTATGAAGCTCATCAATAAACAGGATAACATCTTCTGCTTTTTCAAGTTCGTTCATAAGTGCTTTCATCCGTTCTTCAAACTGACCACGATATTTAGTTCCGGCAACAAGTCCTGCGAGATCAAGTGTTACAACCCTTTTATCCTGCAAAGTTCTTGGAACCTTTTTTTGTATAATTCTTAATGCGAGTCCTTCGGCAATTGCAGTTTTACCAACTCCGGGTTCGCCAATAAGGACAGGATTATTCTTTTTTCTTCTGCTTAGTATCTGAGCAACCCTTTCAATTTCTTTTTCTCGACCTACAACGGGGTCAAGTTTATCCTCCAAAGCCAGTTTGGTCAAATCGCGACCAAAATTATCCAACACCGGAGTTTTGGTTTTTTCGGGTTTCCGATCAGACACCGGTGGTTTATTCTGAGATAGATCCTTTGGATTTTTACTGCTTAACATTTCATTCAATTCTGCGCGGGCAGCATCGTAAGTTACATTGAACTGATGCAGAATCTGAGTTGCAATATTGTCTTCGTCTCTTAGTAATGAAAGAAGAAGATGTTCAGTACCAATAACATCAGCTTTATAAATTTTTGACTCAATCTGTGTAATCTTCAATACTTTTTCAGCTTGTTTTGTAAGTGGAATATTACCAATGGTTAGTGTGCCACCGGAAGTTCTGACAGTATCTTCAATAGCTTTTTTTAATTTCAGAAGGTCGCAGTCCAGGTTTCTGAGAATTTTTACAGCTACACCCTGACCCTCTCGTATGATACCGAGTAAAAGATGCTCTGTTCCTATGTAATCATGTCCAAGTCTCAATGCTTCTTCACGGCTAAGTCTGATTACATCCTGTAATCTGTCTGAAAAATTTCCATCCATATTTTTATACCTTTTAAGAGTTTATTGTTTAACAAATAATTTTTGATTTCGGTTTCTTTTGCAATATATATATGCATTATGGGTCAATCAATAGCAGTCAAGATAAAACAATCCCGTAAACCGGTTCATAGAGCCAAATAAAGTGCCATTATTTCCCCCGCAATTTTACTGATTTTTTAAGCATAATAAAATGTAGAATTTTATATTGAAAATTAATCCGACATCTGTTCCTATAATCTAACATTATTGCCTGAAAAAGTGTAATTATTACAAAATGTATGATTAATTAACCTAACGGATTTCAGAAATATTTGGTAATTTAACTACATAAATCTCATCAATATTTTGGAGCAACATTATGGAAGCATTAACCGGTTTATCAATAGTAATTATTATTGCAATAGTATTTATTCTGATATTGTTCTTCTATTTCATTCCAATAGGTTTATTCATTACCGCCTATTTTTCAGGAGTCAAACTGAAAATTTTTCGTGATTTAGTTGGAATGAGATTGAGAAAAGTTCCACCTGTACTTATCGTAAGAAATATGATTACCGCTACAAAAGCAGGTTTAACTGTTGATCAGGCAAAACTTGAGGCTCATTACCTTGCCGGTGGAAATGTAACTAAAGTAATTAACGCTTTGGTTTCTGCTGATAAAGCAAACATAGGACTAACATTCGAAAGAGCTACAGCAATAGACCTTGCCGGACGTGATGTACTTGAGGCAGTAAAAATGTCTGTGGTTCCGAAAGTAATTGAGACACCGATGGTTGCCGCAGTTGCAAAAGATGGAATTCAGTTAAAAGCAATAGCAAGAGTAACAGTAAGAGCTAACATAGAAAGATTGGTTGGCGGTGCCGGAGAAGCAACAATTCTTGCCCGTGTTGGAGAAGGTATTGTCTCTACAATAGGTTCGAGTAATTCTCATAAAGAAGTTCTTGAAAATCCTGATAAGATTTCCAAAAGTGTTTTAGCAAAAGGCCTTGACTCTGGTACTGCATTCGAAATCCTATCAATCGATATTGCTGATGTTGATATAGGACAGAATATTGGAGCAATACTTCAGGCAGACCAGGCAGAGGCAGATTTAAAGGTTGCCCGTGCAAAAGCTGAGGAAAGAAGAGCTGCTGCCGTTGCATTAGAGCAGGAAATGATTGCTGAAGTTGCGCGACAGAGAGCAAAAGTTGTTGAAGCTGAAGCTGAGGTTCCCAAAGCAATAGCTGATGCATTCAGAGCTGGTCGGCTTGGTGTGTTAGATTATTATAATATGAAGAACATTCAGGCAGATACTGAAATGCGTTCTTCAATAGCTCAACCCGAAGAAAAAAAGAATAAACCAAATGGATAATTTCTTTGAAATACTTATTTATCTGATAATTATTGTTTCATTCCTTAGCTCTTTATTCAAAAAGAAAGAGCCGGATAATAATAAACCAAAGAGCCGTTCACCTGTTCCTGACGGTAGAGAAAATATTTCAACTTCTACCGCGAGTTCAGGAACAGAAACCAGTCACTCTGAGAGTTATGATATTCTAAAAGAGATAGAAAATATATTTAAAGAAAATATGGGAATTCCCGCTCCATCTTCAGAGCAGCAGAAGAAAAGTGAGGAGTTGGAAGCTGATGAAAAATATGAACAGGCATTCCAAAAAAATTATGATTTACAGGATAACAGAATTTTGAGTGCAGAAAATCGGGCGCTGAAATCCAGAGAAAATGTTAGAATACTTGATGAGAAAACAATTAGTGAAGCCGATAAATTCGAAGAATTGCTTTTAACAAAATCAGCTCTTACAAAAAGGAGGCATCCGATTGTTGAAAAAATCCATAATCCGGAATCATTGAGGGAATTTATACTGATTTCTGAAATTTTAGGTAAGCCTGCCGCATATAAAAGATAATGGAAAAAAAATATAAGCTTAAAAGGTTTTCGGAAGGTGGATTCAGAACAGAAATTGATGAATCCCGTTTTAAGATTAATTACAGAGAAGAACTTAACCCATCTCAATATGAAGCCGCTTCAGCAGTAGACGGTATTTATCTTATAATTGCCGGTGCTGGAACAGGAAAAACAAGAACTCTGGTATATCGCGTTGCAAGATTAATTGAGTTAGGATACGAACCTGATTCTATCCTACTATTAACATTCACACGAAAAGCCGCTAACGAAATGATGCGAAGAGCTTCAAGCTTACTCGATGACAGATGTTCTAAAATTCGGGGCGGTACTTTCCACTCATTTGCTAACATAACATTAAGGAAATTTTCTAAGGCGCTTGGTTTAGATTCGAATTTTACAATCCTCGATCAGGGCGATAGCGAGGATGTTATTAATCTTATCCGCTCACAGGATCAATTCCTGACTAAGGAAAGAAGATTTCCCAACAAACAAACACTCGGAAAGGTTTTTAGTTTGAGTGTAAATACAACACGAAAAGTTGAAGAAATTATTCAGGAAGAATATCCTCATTTTATTACTTTGATTGATCAGATTCTTAGCATAAGAAAAATCTACAACGATTATAAAAGAAAAAATAATTTACTTGATTATGATGACTTACTTGTCTATTTGAAGGAGTTTTTATTTAACGGCGGCTTAGCTGCCAGAGCATTTACTTCAGCTATAAAATTCATTATGGTTGATGAATATCAGGATACCAATCACCTTCAGGCAGAAATAGTAAAGGGACTTGCGCAATACAATCGGAATGTAATGGTAGTTGGTGATGATTCACAGGCAATTTATTCTTTTCGCGGAGCAGATTTCAAAAACATAATGGAGTTTCCTAAACTGTTCCCTGATGCAAAAATCATTAAACTCGAGGAGAATTATCGCAGTTACCAATCAATACTGGATTTTGCGAATCGCATAAATCACAGTGCTTTAGAAAAGTTTGAAAAGAACCTTTACACAAGAAGAGGAAGTGGACCGCTTCCAAATATAGTTGCGGCAACAACAGAAAATCTTCAGTCAAAATTTATTGTTGAAAAAATTCTTGATCTCAGAGAAGAGGGGGTTCAATTAAGAGACATAGCAGTTTTATTTAGATCTTCATTTCATTCTTTTGATCTCGAGTTGGAACTTTCGAAAGCTAATATACCTTTTCAAAAATTTGGTGGAATGAAATTCGTTGAAACTGCGCATATAAAAGATGTGATGGCATTTCTCAGGATTGTTGTAAATCCCAGGGATGTTATCAGCTGGTATCGTGTATTGTTGCTTCACGAAGGTGTTGGACCAAGGACTGCTCAGAAAATTCTGGATGAACTGGCAACCGCCAGAATAACGATTAAAGCCGAACCAGATCAACAACCACAGTTTAATTATCAAAAGTTAGCACCTTTATTTTATCTTTTGTATAATCTCCAGAAGAAAAAATTAATGCCATCTGAGATGCTTCAATCAGTTTATGAATATTACTGGGATTTGTTCAAATCTAACTACGATGACTGGAACAAAAGAAAAAAAGATCTGGAGATATTCCTGAACATTGTAGAAAATTATTCCTCTGTTGATACTCTCCTTTCTGATATGGCAATTGAACCTATAATTGATAGCGTTGTTGATATTGCAGCTGAAGACAAAGAAAATGAATTCGTTACGCTTTCCACTATTCATTCGGCGAAAGGTCTTGAGTGGCATACAGTCTTCATCATTCACGCCGTTGAAGGTTACTTCCCTTCGGTTAAAAGTGCTGAAAACCCTGAACAGCTTGAAGAAGAGAGAAGATTAATGTATGTGGCAGCTACCCGTGCAAAAAATAATTTATTCATTACCTATCCGATGAATCTCTATGATCGCGAAGCAGGGACAACTCTATCTAAACCATCAAGATTCATTTCAGAGATTACACCAGATCTTGCTGAAGGATGGCTTCTCGAAGAGGAGTTTTGATTTCAGGAAAGATAGTAGTTTTTTGTAAATAGATGGGATGATTAGGTAATTGAGTGATTGGATGATTGATTGATTGAGTGATTTGATGGATGACTATTTTAAGGATGCAGAATAATATTATTTAAACTTCAGATATTCCTCCCAAATTTTATATAACTGATAAGTTGCATAAATATCTTTTGAACAATATGTCGCAATATCTTTTATTCTTCCGGCTTCATATAAGTTTTTAACTTCCATTCCTGAAATATCTTTTGATTTTGGTGATTCGATTCCGAATGCATTGCAATAAAAATCAAGGTTAAATTTTCTGGTAGTTCCGTAGAAAGTAAACTGCTCAAGTAAATCGATATGCGTGTCATCAAACCTTTTCCCCATAAGATTTACTGATGGTTTTACTTTCAAGATTGCAGAGCGCATCATAAGAAACGGAACATCAAAATTCCTTCCGTTAAAAGTAACAAACTGATCAATCTTATTTGCAATCCTCCAGAATGATTCAATCATTTCCTTTTCAGTTAGTCCTTTGTAAAAAGTTTTTTCATCTTCCGATTTCCATTCTTCCTGTCTTTCAGATTCATAATAAACATATGATTTTTCCTTCTCGATATCATACATACCAATTACAATACATTTAGCTGTAAATGGATATAAACTGGTATATCTGATGGCTTCATCAGTCAACTGTTGCTTTTTATCAGGATCAGTTTCTTTATCAGCATATTTAAGCAAATATTCCTGCTGACTGGCAGTTAAATCACTGAAGGGATATGAACATGTTTCGATATCAAATACTATTCTTCTCATACTGCTAATTTTTCTTTATAAAAATACAAAGCTGTTTGACAAAAAGTAAATTTTATATAATTATTTTTATATACATTTTAATTAAACTTAATATGACGAAAAAAATATTATACTTGATCCAATTTATAAACCTTCTCACTTATTTTTCATTCTACTATCCGCTGAAACCAAATATAATACATTTTACTTCTGCTTCGGTATTGCTTTCATTATTATTTTTATTTGTAGTAAAAATAATTCGTAAGCTGGATGTTAACAGGAAGTTGCTTGCAAGTCTTCTACTTTCAGGACTTCTTTTCAGAATTATTCTGATACCAATTGAGCCCATTGCATCAGATGATGTTTACAGATATATCTGGGATGGTAAAGTTCAGGCAAACGGAATTAATCCTTATGCATATGCACCTATTGATACACCTCTCAAACAACTTCATTCCGAGCAACTTCCATCCAAGATTAATCATCCTCATCTTAAAACAATTTATCCGCCTTATTCACAATGGATGTTTTTGATTGCCTATGTTATTGCTGGTGAAAATGTCTTGGGAATTAAATTACTTTTATTAATATCTGAATCACTTACAATAATATTTCTATTTATTACACTTAAAAATTTTCGAATTGAAGAAAAATATATTTTAATTTATGCACTTAGCCCTTTACCAATCATACAATTTTTTATAGATGCTCATGTTGATGGTTTTGGTATAACTTTACTTGCAGCTTTCTTTTACTTTCTCTCAGCCAACAGATTACTTTATTCATATTTTGCACTTGGGCTTTCCATTGCATCAAAATTAATTACAGTAATGATTTATCCCCTTTTGATGAAAGGAAGAAGTATAAAAAATTTTCTTGCGCTGATTATTGTTCCATCAATTACAGTTCTATTAATGTACTTACCATATTCCATTAATGGTTTTCCATTTGAGTCATTACTTATATTCGCACAGAAATGGTATTCAAATGGAGCAGTATTTACTTTATTTCAAAAAATTTTTAATGATAATTTAATAGCCAGACTCTTCTCGTTTTCATTTTTCTTTATGAGTTTTATATGGCTGTACTTCAGTAAAAAAGAATTCAAGGAAAAAGTTTTTCTGATTTTTATACTGTTCTTTTTGTTTTCACCCGTTGTGCATCCTTGGTATATAACCTGGGTAGTTTTAATTACAACAATCAATTTCAGATGGAGCGGTGTAGTTTTTGTATCCACTATCAGTATTTCCAATATTTATGCAATGAATTTTATTCTCAGAGACAGATGGGAAATGAATGATTGGCTGCTTATTGTAGAATATTTACCGGTTATTATTCTACTAATAACTGAAGAGCTAAATTTTTACAAAAGAAAAAAAATCATTCTCGCATAATTTTGACTTGAGGATCAATTCTTTTTACCTTGTCTATAAAATCATCTGGTAGTAATGTGGACTTTTTTGTTTTCGGATCAACATATACAACAACACCTTTACCATCAACAATTATCTGACCTGTCTTTTTCTTTACGATCAGGTGATCAAATCCAAAGGAAGAATTTTTTATGTAAGAAATCCTGGAATAAATATCAAGTTCATCATCATAAAAAGAATGTTCCCGATAATTGATTTCATTTCTAACCATAAAGAAAAGTTTTCCATCAGAAAAAATTCCACCCTGAGGAATTAAACCTGCAGCTTTAACATATTCGAGTCGGGCGTGTTCAAAATAATTTATGTAAACAGCGTTATTACACACACCAAGCATATCAACTTCGTGGAATCTTACTGTTACTGTCGTTTTATGGTTGAAATCTGAAATATTCATATTACCTCTCAGGAAAATACTTTATCAATAATATTCGCTGCTTTCTTAATATCATCAAAAGATACATCCAGATGAGTTACTGCTCTGATTAAATCTATTTTTCCAACTGATAAAAGTAATCCTTCATCTTTACATCTTTTTATTCCTTCTTCCACATTAAGTTTCAGGGGTTTAAAAAGGATAATGTTGGTCTGAACGGAATCGGGATTTACTTCAAGGTTTTGATTTTCCGCAATTCTTTGTGCAAGGAATTTTGCTTTTTCGTGATCTTCTTTAAGTCTTTGGATGTTATTCTTTAATGCATATAAACCGGCAGCTGCAAGAATTCCTGCTTGCCTCATTCCACCACCCCAGGATTTTCTGACTCTGTAAGCTTCTTTAATAAAATCTTTTGTGCCCGCAATAATAGAACCAACCGGTGCACCCAATCCTTTTGATAAGCAACAAGATATTGAATCGAAATGTGACGCATACTCTTTCACAGTAATTCCGGTTTCAACTGAAGCATTCCATATTCTGGCTCCATCCAGGTGAAAAAAAAGATTGTATTTCCTCGCAAGATTTTTTAAATCTATAATTTTATCTAAAGGCCAGATGGCTCCACTGGCACGGTTATGAGTGTTTTCAACTTCAATAACTTTTGTATGCGGCATGTAATAAGCAGCAGCTGGTCTGATTAACGGTTCAATCTGCTCAGCAGTGAAGACACCGTTTTTACCATCAACCGGTAGCAATTGTATTCCACTTAATTTTGCAGGTGAACCGGATTCGTAATTAAATATATGTGAATCTCTTTCACAAATAACTTCGTCACCCGGTTTTGTTAAAACATTCAGGCAAATCTGATTTCCCATTACACCACTTGTTACAAACAAAGCAGCTTCCTTACCTAACAGCTCCGCAGCATATTCTTCAAGTTCGTTTACAGTAGGATCTTCCTTAAAAACATCATCACCAACCTCAGCTTCATACATGGCTTTCCGCATTTCCTGAGATGGTTTTGTAACGGTATCGCTTCTAAGATCAATTAGTTTCATATTATTAAATGTAAGTTATTTATCTAAATTAAATTTTCTTCTTAACCACATCAAAATATTGATTCCTAAAATCCATAAAGAAAACGAAGAACAAAGCACAGGAAAAATTAAAGGATATTTTGTATAAAAAGTTAATTCTTTATTTAACGGAACTTCAGCAACGAACGATGTTCTTGTGAACATTTTTGTTTCAAATTCAGTAATTCCATATTTATTTATAAGGCAACTAATTCCACCATTTGCAGAACGAACAACTGCTCTTCTGTTCTCAACAGCCCGAAGAGCTGCAAATTCTTTGTGCTGATATGGTCCGCTGGAATTTCCATACCAACTATCATTTGTAACAACGGTAATAAACTCTGCTCCCTTATTCACAAAGTGAGTAACAAAATCCGGAAATACCGATTCATAGCAAACTAAGCCGGCAATATTAACAGGGTCGTTTTCAATTTTTAATTTAAAGACAGTTGTATCTTTTCCAACATTCCAGCTGCTTAAACCAACTCCCCATTTAAACCAATTTGCTAAAAATGGTAAAGCATCAACAAATGGAACTTTCTCGCCCAGCGGAACAAGATGAATTTTACCGTATCGTTGAATTTCGTATGAATGTGGATTAATCAACAGAATCGAATTATAAGTAGAATAGAAGAAATTTCCGGATTTGCTCTGCTTTGCATCGAAAGGATGATTTTCATAATGAACGATGTAATCAGGCATGCCTGTTAACAGAAAAACATTTTTGCTTCTCAGAAAAGAATAGATTGAATCAAGTATGTCAGAGTATGTTCCGGAAAGAAGATATACCGGCAAAGCAGTTTCCGGCCAAATAATTATTGCTGCTCCTTTCTTTGAACATTCTTCAGAAAGTTCAATATAATTTTTTAATAAGGATTCAAGGCCATCCTGTTGCCATTTATCCCACGGATCAATATTTGGCTGAACTACTCCAACTTTAATAATTTTTTCCGGTTTATCTGTTTCGTTCAATTTTATTAAACCATAAATAAAAACAAAAGAGAAAATAACTATTGCGCTTGTAAGATATCGGAAAAAATATTTTCTATTTAATTGGAAATTTTTTATTGCCAGATAAAGCAGAATATTTATGTAGAGCGTAATAAGCGACAATCCAAATGCACCGACAATATCCGCAAGTTGTATAAATGAAGTAAACTTAGCTAAACCGTGTCCTAATGTTAGCCAGGGAAATTTCAAATCAGTTAATGTCAAAAGATATTCGCCAGTTACCCAAAAAACCGGAAACATCCAGATAGATTTATCTTTTTCAAAAATTTTTTGTGAAAGATAGAACAATGTTGAATTGATAAGTAACACTGCCGGATAAAAGAATATAAGAACTCCTCCGCCTATCATCAGAAAAGAATCGGCTTTACTTTGCCAGCTTCCAACCCAGTAAATTGTGGTTAAACTTAGAGTAAAAAACATCAGATAAGAAGCACGATTTATTTCAAGCAAAGTTCTTCTTTTCTCAATTACAAATAAATAAGGAATAAATGAAAAGAAGATTAAAAGCGTAAAAGGGAAAGGAAACGGAGTAAATGAAATTCCAGTCAGAATGCCTGAAAGAATAACAAATAATCTGTCTTTTCTTAATGAAGTTTTGTCTTCAGATGATATTTTATTTCTTTGAAAGAATTTTAACAACTTCAGTTCCGGAATTTCTTTTTACTTCTTTTTATTAAATATCGAACAATAAGAAAAATAACTACTACTGCAGTTACTGCGATAACAATTTTATTATATGTACTAAGAAATGCATCAACTTTCTGAATATTCTCACCAAATACCATTCCGAGAGAAATAAGAATTGAATTCCAGATAAGTGCACTTGCAGCTGAAAGTAAAACTGTATAATGAACATTTAATCTACTCATACCTGCAAAGAATGAAATCACGGCTCTTGTTCCTGGAAGAAATCTGTTAGCAACAATCAGAAAATAGCCATATTTGCGAAATGCATTCTCAACTTTTTCAATTGATTCAATTGTAAGAAATTTAATTTTGCCTGAGTGTAAAATTCTTTTATCAATCTGCCAACCGATTGCAAATGCGGTAAGAAATCCGATAAGACTTCCTCCGGTTGCAAAAACTAGAACAGGAATAAAATGAAGATCGGAAGCTCCGACAAGCGAACCACCAACAACAATAACCATATCACTAGGAGATGGTGGAAAAAGATTTTCAATGAAGGCGAAAAAGAATATTGTCAGATAAATCCAAATCGGACTAAATTCTGAAATTCTGGTGAGAATATCTTCAAACATCAGCATCACTCTTGATTAATAAAACTGTAGCCATTGCAACAGCACCTTCTGCCCTTCCAACAAATCCAAGCTTTTCAGTTGTAGTTGCTTTCACTGAAATTTGCGATGGCATAATATCAAGAAATTGGGAAATGTTAATCTTAATCTTATCAATAAAGGGGGCAATTTTTGGAAATTCAATTGCCAGCATTGAATCTATGTTTGAAATAGTATATCCTTGATCTTTCACAAGTGAGTAACAGTGTTTAAGAATGACTGAACTATCAACATCCTTCCACTTTGGGTCACTATTTGGGAAATGCTGCCCGATATCTCCCAATGCAAGAGCACCTAAAATTGCATCCGAAATTGCGTGAAGCAAAACATCGGCATCTGAGTGACCTTCCAGACCAAATTCAGATGGGATTTCGATACCGCCCAGAATTAATTTTCTATCTTTAGCAAAAGAATGAACATCAAAACCAAAACCGATTTTAATACTAAGCTTCAATATCTCACCTCAAATTCTTTAAATTCATTTTTGAAGTCCTTCCATTCAATTTTACATTCTTTAACATAAGCGTGTGAGGGTCCGACTTTTAATTTTTTAATTAACTCGTTAATCATACCTTCATCACCTTCAACTTCAGTTAACACTTCACCGGTAAATAAATTTTTTGTATATCCTTTTAATCCGAGAGCATTTGCATTTCGGAGAACAAAATATCTGAATCCAACTCCCTGAACCACTCCGTTAACCAAAATAGTCGCTCTTGCCTGTTTGCTCATTTCTGTTTTCTAAAATTTCTGATAATAATAAACCAATAACTATAAAAACTCCACCAAACATTCCAAATTTAGAAATTTTTTCACCGACTATGAAGAACGCCAGTATTGCAGCCATAATGGGTTCGAATGAATATATTATTCCGGCTTTTGTTGGTGTAACAACTTTCTGAAATTTAAGCTGAAGAATTGTTGCAATAATTGAGGCGAAAACCGAAGTATAAATTATAGCGATTATCACATTAGAATTCAGATTAAACTTTACAATTTCTAATCCAACTGATGAAAGTATTAATGAACCGATAAGACCTCCCAAACCAGTAATCAGTAGTTGAATAAATACCATCGGCATATAATCGTATTTCTTTGTAAAGACATCCACATAAACAACCTGAAATGCAAAAAGGATTGCGCAGAGCAATGTAAGAAAATCGCCGAAGTTAAAATCAGAACCAAGTTCATTAATAAATTGAAATAAGTTATCGCCACCGCTTGATAAAAAAATCAATCCAATCATTACGAAGAAAATACTTACGATGTTATACCATCTGGGAATTCTTCTTTCAATAATTGTTTGAAGTATTGGTATAAAAACAACAAAAGTTCCGGTGATAAATCCAGATTTAGTTGCAGTTGTATAATTCAGTCCAATAGTTTGAGTAGCAAAACCCAGAAAATAAAATAACCCAAGGACTGCACCGGCGATGAAAGTATTTTTATTTGTTTTTCTAATAACAGTATAAACGAACGGGAGAAGCAAAACCGCAGCAATGAAAAACCTTATACCAAGGAACAGAAGTGGTGAGATATCTGTCAAAGCATTTTTGATAAGCGCAAATGTGCCGCCCCAAATAATTGTATTAAGAAGAAGAGCACTTTCACCAATATATTTTTTCATCGAAGATATTCTTAATGATTATTTACTTGCACCATAGCCAAAATATTTAAGCAACTTTTCATTTGATCGCCATTTCTCTCTGACTTTAACGCGCAGTTCAAGATAAACTTCTTTCTCTAAAAATTTTTCAATTTCTTTTCGTGCAACTTCACCCAATTTCTTAATTGCCTTTCCATCTTTGCCAATAATAATTGGTTTTTGTGAATCGCGCTCAACAATAATTTCGGCACTTATGAAATCTTTTCCTGAAGATCTTTCTTTAAAGTCAGCAATAATAACTTCGGTACTGTAGGGAATTTCATCTTCATAAAGTTCAAATATTTTTTCACGAATAATTTCTGATACAAAAAACCTCTCAGAAGCTTCTGATACTATATCATCCGGATAAAATTTTTCTCCTTCGGGCAGAATTTCTACAATTTCCTGAATTAGACGGTCAACATTGAAATTAAGAGTTGCAGCCATCGGAATTACTGCTTTGAATTTGTTCAACCCTCCATAATAATTCACCAGTTGCTGTGCCTGCTGCTGAGCAATCGAATCAACTTTATTCAATGCGAGAATGACTGGCTTATTTTTCTGCTCCATCAATTTTTTTATAATCTCATTTCCTTCACTTTCTTTTAAACTGCTTTCGCTACTGACATCAAATAAAATAACTACTACATCAGCATCATTAATAGATTCATTTATTTCATCAAGCATTATTTCGTGTAGCAGGTAAGCTGGTTTAACTATTCCGGGTGTATCAAGAAAAATAATCTGGTATTCTTTTTCACTTAATATACCAAGAATCTTTTTCCTTGTTGTTTGAGGTTTAGCTGTAACAATGGAGATTTTTTGTTTGAGAATCGAATTTAGTAAACTTGATTTACCAACATTTGGTAAACCTATAATTGAAACATAACCAACTTTAAATTTGCTCATTAAAAAATTTCCTTGAAATAAAAATTATCTTTATTAAAGATAATTCTAATGAAAATTAATTGCTAAAGTTAAATTAAGATAAGGCGAGTGAAATGGTTGATTTCATTTCTTTTTGTCCGATCAAATGGGCTGTCCGTAGATACTATTTAAGAAGTTTAAGCTTTTAATAAAACTTGAAAATCAAAATAATGAAACTGATTTTTCAGACAGCCCAATTTTTTCTGATTATGACTCTTGAGCTTCCAACCATCTTTCAGCATCAAGAGCTGCCATACAGCCGGTTCCTGCTGCAGTAATTGCCTGGCGGTATTTTTTATCGGCAACATCGCCGGCAGCAAATACTCCCTCGACATTAGTATATGTTGAGCCGGGTTTAACAATCAGATATCCGGTTTCGTCCATCTCAAGATAATTTTTGAACAATTCAGTATTTGGTTTATGCCCGATTGCGATAAATAAGCCATCTGCATCAAGTTGTGAAATGGACTGATCCTTCGTATCCTCAAGAAGAACTCCTGTCATTCTTTTCTTTCCACCTTCTTCCACACCAAGAACTTCTTTAATGACTTTATTGGTAACAAATTTAATCTTTGGATTTTTCCTTGCTCTGTCAAGCATGATTTTAGATGCTCTGAATTCATCTCTTCGGTGAACGATAATAACTTCGCTCGCAAATTTTGTCAGGAAATTTGCTTCCTCCATTGCAGTATCACCACCACCGACTACAATTACTTTTAATCCTTTGAAAAAGAAACCATCGCAGGTTGCGCAAGCTGAAACTCCATAACCCATATATTTTGCTTCGCTCTCAAGACCAAGCAATCTTGCCGAGGCACCAGTTGAAATAATAACTGCATCAGCATAATATTCTTCATCGTAAGATTTTAATTTAAAAGGTCTTTTTAAAAAGTCAACTTCAGTTATATCTTTATAAATTGATTGAGCACCAAAACGATGCGCCTGTTTTCTCATAATGTCCATCAGTTCAGGACCTTGAATACCGTGTTCAAAGCCCGGATAATTTTCAACTTCAGTTGTAATTGTAAGCTGACCTCCCGGCTGCAGCCCTTCAAAAACAACCGGGTTGAGATTTGCTCTTGCTGTATATATTGCGGCAGTTAATCCTGCAGGACCAGATCCTATAATAGCAACTTTAAAGTGATTTTTTTGCTCAGACATTTTAACCTCAGGTTTTTTCTTTATTAAATTTCTTTAATTGCGTTTGATTCAGTTAATTCAGAATAGTTTCATTTTTAATGATTACTATCACTCAAACAAAAATTTTGCGTTTCTTTTCAACCCTGAAAGTTTTGTGCGCTTTACAGGGCTATCTGCAAAAATGTTTTTAAATGTTTCCTCATTCATTGCCGATACTTCAGAGTAGGTAAGTTCTTTATGCTTTGGATAGAAGTCAGTTAGTGATGTTGTAACACTGAATTTTTTATTCCAAGGACAAACTTCCTGACAGATATCACAGCCGAATAACCAGTTCTCAAACTTTCCTTTAAGTTCTGAAGGAATTTCATTTTTATTTTCTATGGTCTGATAAGAGATACATCTGTTTGAATCAACAATATAAGAATTAACAATGGCATTTGTAGGACAAGCATCAATGCAAGCTGTACAATCGCCGCAGAAATCAGGTATTGCTTCGGAATATTCGAATTCATAATTACAAATAATGTTTGCAATGAAAAACCAACTGCCAACATCGCGGTTAATAATATTGGTATGTTTTCCCATCCAGCCCAATCCGGCTCTTACTGCCCAGACTTTATCCATCACCGGACCTGTATCTACATAAGAGATTGATTTGAAATCAGGATCAACCGACCTGAGTTCGGTTTCCAGCTGATCTAATTTTTCCCAGATGATAAGATGATAATCTTTTCCCCAGGCATATCTCGATATCTTTCCGAATTCCTTTTTGCCTGAATGATAAAAAGGTGTATTGTAAATGAGGCCAAGTGAAATAATACTTTTTGCGTCGGGCAGAATTTCTTTAGGATTTTTTCTTTTATGAATATTTTTTTCCATATAACTCATTTCTGCCTGAAATTTTTTCTCAAGCCAGATATTCAGCTTTTCAATTTCATCTGTTAGCTCATCTGCTCTTGTGAATCCAACCAAATCAAATCCAATTGACTTTGCTTTTGAAATAACAATCTCATTGGAAATCTTTTTCATTTCTACCAATTAATTTTTTTTGAATGAGCTGCGACATACACCTCACCGTTTTCGACTTTTACCGGATATACATCTAATCCTTTTCTTCCGGTTGGCTGATTACCTGTTCTTAATTCGAACTTCCAGCCGTGTGCAGGACAAATGACACAATGATCTTCAATAAATCCATCATATATCAGCGCAGTATGCTGATGCGGGCAAATATTGCTCAATGCATAAATTTCATTATCTACTTTAAATACAGCAATTTCAATTTCTTCACCAGTATCGTCTGCTGAAGGAACGATAAATCTCTTTCCTTGATTCTCACGCAATTCATTTACTTTACAAATTCTATAATAATTTTTCTCTGTCATAATAAATCAAAAAATGCTTTATCTGTAGTCAATCCTTTATCAGATTGCTTAAGCGTTACTGCTGCATACTCGGGATCGTGACCAAAATACAAAATCCAGCTTTCATCCAATGCCTGTTTAAGATATTTCTTCTTTTCAGAAAGAGTAACTAACGGTTGTAAATCATAAGCCATTATGTAAGGTAAACGGATATGCGAAACAAACGGAAGAAGATCTGCACAGTATAATAAAGTACTGATACTATCAGAAATTTTGACCATCTGCTGGCCAAATGTATGTCCATGAATTATTTCGAATGAAATGAAATCATCAAATTCATTATTAGTTAGAAGATTAAGTACACCTTCCTTTGCCAAAGGTTCAAAATTTTCTTTGATATAACTTCCTCGATCTCTGTCACTTGGATTCATTGCCCATTCGAAATTCCGCTTCTGAACATAGTATCTGGCATTTGGAAAAGCTGGAACAAGTTTATTGTTTTCAATTTTTGTTGAGCCACCTGAATGATCAAAGTGAAGGTGAGTCAGGATAACATCAGTGATGTCTGATACAGAAATATTTTTTTGAGCTAAAGATTTCTCAAGAGAAAAATTCTCATCAATTCTGTAAATGTTCCTGGATTTTTCATCCCATTTTGAACCCATACCGGTATCAATTAATATTTTACGAGAATCACTTATCAACAGAAGATTTCTTGTTGCAAGAGTAACTCTGTTTACATCATCAGCAGGATTTGTTTTTTCCCACAAAGGTTTCGGTATAATTCCAAACATTGCTCCGCCATCAAGTCCGATGTAACCAGATTGAATAGTTTCTAATTGATATTTACCTATTTTCATTGAATAATTTGAAATAATTATATCTTAAATTAGCAAAGAATTGAATAATGATAAAAAAGCTGAAGTGTTTACAAAGAAAAAGGGCGGATATAAAATCCGCCCTTCTCTCCTCTGAACTTATTCCCCTTTTTTAACTAACTAACCAACTAACCAACAAATAAAGGAGGCACTATGAAGCTCTGTAATTTATATTTTTACAACTGCGTCAGTAGGACAGTTGCTAACGCACTGAGGTTCATCATAAAATCCAACACATTCGGTGCATTTATCAGGGACAATGTAATAATACTGATCAGAATAAAATCCTGTAGCTCCTGAGGGTGCAGGGTCTCCTTCACCATAAGTTTGACCATTCATATCCCAGTTGCTTCCTGCTTCATAAATTGCATCATTAGGACATTCCGGAAAGCAAGCCCCGCAATTGATACATTCTTCGGTTATTCTGTAAGCCATTTTATCACCTAATAAATTTTGTTAGTTATTACTACGAGAATAGTGCCAATCGTGTTGTGCTTAAAATTAGATAATGGATAATAAAACCGAGATTAGATTTCTCAGAAATGAAATTCGCAAAGGATTGTTTTCTAAAAAATAAAAAAGGGCATCAGGAAGATGCCCTCTGAAAATCATCTGCCTAATGAATCAAGATATTCTTTCTTTTTAAGTAAAGTTTCCTTATCCTCAACATGTTTTGGATCAGGAACACAACAATCAACCGGACAAACTGAGGCACACTGAGGTTCATCGTGAAAACCAACGCATTCTGTGCACTTATCAGGAACGATATAAAAGTAATCATTAGAGAAAAATCCAGTTGCACCAGAAGGTGACGGATCATCTGGGCCATAAGTTTTTCCTGCTAATTCCCAATTTGTACCACCTTCATAAATTGCTGTATTTGGGCATTCAGGTTCACAGGCACCGCAATTAATGCATTCTTCGGTTATCATTATTGCCATCTTAAATTCTCCTTTTAAGATTAAATTCAGAAAAAGAATATTTATTAAAATTTCAGTTGCATTTTATAAAATCTGTTAAACTTCTTCAAGTGAATTAATACAAAAATTCTACCAAGACCCACTTGCACCACCTCCGCCGGAAGAACCGCCTCCACCACTAAAACCGCCTCCGCCCCAACCACTTCCTCCGCTACTCCAGCCACCAAATCCACCAGCTCTATAAACACCGCCCCGCATACCACCACGATTTATGAAAATAACAAACAGAATTATTATGAATATTATAAAAAACAAAGGTAAAGTTTCATCTTCTTCTTTAGTTACATTATCAGCTATATATTCACCACCTATTGCAGAAATAATTGCATTTATTCCTTCAATGATGGCTAAATAATATTGTTCCGCTTTTAATCGGGGAACAATTACATTACGAATTATGGAAGAACAAAGTGCATCAGGAAGTACTCCTTCCAAACCATAGCCAACTTCAATTCTCAATTTTCTATCATCTTTTGCAATCAACAGTAAAACACCATTATCATTCTTCTTAGTTCCAATTCTGTTCTTGGTAAAAATTTCATTAGCTACTTCCTCAATCGGATATCCATTCAGAGAAGCAATCATAAGAACAACTAATTGATTTGATGTCGAATCCTCATAGGTTTTCAAGCGATAATTAAGTTCATCAAGCTCTGATTTAGTTAATGTATTTGTGAAATCAGTTGCCCACATTTTTATTGTGGGAACTTCAATTTGTGCAAAAGAAAATATTGTAAAAGAAAAAAAAATCAGTGTAATTCTAAACATAATTTAAAACTCTACCTTTGGAGGTAGTTCAGCTCCCTGGACAGCTTTAAAATATTGTTTCTCTCCGAAGCCGAACATTCCTGCCAGAATTGAAGCAGGAAATCTTTTAATCATAGTGTTGTATTCCTGAACAGTTTCATTAAACCGTTTTCTTTCGACAGATATTCTGTTTTCCGTTCCTTCCAACTGTGCCTGCAATTGAAGAAAATTTTCATTTGCTTTGAGTTCAGGATAATTCTCTACCACTGCCAGCAATCTTGAAAGCGCACTACTCAAATCTCCTTGTACGGATTGAAATCTTTCAAATGCCTGCGGATCATTAAGTACTTCAGGTGTAACATTGAATTGACCTACTTTGGCTCTTGCTTCAGTAACCTGAGTTAAAACTTCTTTTTCAAAATTTGCATAACCTTTAACAGTGTTTACAAGGTTTGGGATTAAATCAGCTCTGCGCTGATATTGATTTTCTACCTGAGACCATTGCTTTAAAACATTCTGTTCCAAAGCAACAAGATTATTATACACACTGATTCCCCACATAACCAGAAGTATAATTCCGATTATTAAAACTCCCCCAATTGCTAAACCAACAATCAGTCCTTTATTTTTCATTTAACCTCCTGAATTCAGTGGTAATAATGTTGATTTTTGTTAAGTGAATATAATATTTGTTCATCCCAAATACACTAAGAAAAAAACAGTTTTTATGGCTTCAAACCTTTAAAATTTTCTTTTAGAAATTGTAATGTTTCATTAATTATTCTGGTATTTTTTTCAGTGGCAAATTTTTCAGCATTCTGAACATTCCCCCGATAAAATCTGAACCATAAAAGATTGGCCGTAAGAATTCCATCTAAAATTCTTTCAGAATTAAAGGCGGCAATCGAAAGATAGCCGGAGAAAAGATTCCACGCCAACGATATTAAACCATTGATATATTCTCCGGTGTAAAATTGTCCTGACCCAGGCAAAATCATTGAGCTATATTTTGCAAAATCAATTGAATAAAGTTTATTGTAAGTATTAAGACAAATCTCTGCGAGATAAGTTTCTTCTATTTCGGAGAAAATCTGAAATGCTTCTTTCCATTCATCAGAAAATATTTTATTCCACGCTCTCCAATATTTTATTTCTTTTAAATAATTCTTAAACCTCTCATCTGTTTCAAGTTCATTAAGAATCTTATCTGCTCTTGATGTTGTGCGGCGTAAAATATTGGTTCGGACCTGATATATTTTACTTATAAATAATTGCCCCGGATCAGCGGCATTGATCTCTGCTAAAGCAAAATAACTGATAGCTTCAGAAAATTTCCCGCCTTCTTTATAAGCAAAAGCTATATTAAAATTTGCATGAAAAGAAAATTGTTTTGTTGAATCAAAGAACAATAATCTTTTGTATTCGGTAATTGCATCAAAATATTTTTCTGAAGAAAATAGAGAATCTGCAATCTTCAACTGTTCATAAAGATAATCCTGCGGAATTAAATTTGCAGATAGTATAAGAATGAAAAACAGAATTTTACTTGCAAAATTCATATTCCTTCACGAAGTAATTTCTTTTATTTAAAAAT
>FWPU01000546.1_pt1 | contig 122415 bp, 92 predicted proteins | sample 2228361 | NCBI WGS metagenome assembly FWPU01 (sample SAMEA103939777, study PRJEB20133) | metagenome | reverse complement strand
AACTCTATAATAATATTTTTATTTTTTAATTTCATTCCATTCATTTTCTCTGCAGGTTCACTTGGAGTTATAATACTACTTGTAATTTTAAAACTTGCTACAAAATTTCCTCTTCGTATAATTATTTTATCATTTGTAGCACTATATTCAATCTCTGTTTACTCGTTCTTTAAAATTCAATCTCCGATTAAACTTGTAAACTCAATAATGAAATTTTACCCTTTTGAAAATCGAGATATATTTCTTGAAGAAATTATCCCTCCCATATTAAAATATTTACCAAATCACTGGTTTTCGGAATCTGCATACTGGCTTTCGAGAAACAACTTTAATGAAGCATCTTTACTCTTTTTTTATCAAATCATTTTTTCGTTTATACTCTTCTTTTTTGCAATATTTTTAGGTAAGCATCTCTATTTTAAAACATTATATACTCCTATTAAATACAAAAAAGAAGATTCTCTTTTCTACAAAATTCAACATAAACTATTAAATTTTTCAAAACAATCCATTTTCAATCCAGTTACAGAATCCATCATTAAAAAAGACATATTGCTTTTTATAAGGGAGCCAAGTCAAATTATTCATTTTATACTTATTAATTTCTTAATAATTACTTTTGCACTAAGTATTAGTAGAATTCACTATACTGGCTTTGGGAATTATTTATTACAAACAATGATTCATTTTTCAATTATGATTTTTAATTTCCTTCTTGTATCAACTTTATCACTACGTTTTGTATATCCATTAATTAGTTTGGAAGGACTTGCATTCTGGAAAATTAGATCGGCTCCTATATATATAAATAATTTTTCGATTAATAAGTTATTCCCTTTTGGTGTGGTGATTTTAAGTATCGCTTTTTTATTAAACCTAATTTGCAATTATAGATTTGGTTTTCCCATAATATTTTTCACATCAGCCATTTCCCTCTTCACTACTTTAGCAATATTTATGATTAATTATGGTATGGGTGGTTTGTTTGTAAATTACAAAGAAAAAAATCCCATCAGATTAGCATCTTCTAAAGGTGCTTCTTTATCATTTCTTCTAAATATATTGCTTATAATTATTATTATATCACTAATCTTAAATTCAATTCTCAACTTTTTTTTATCTGAAACCTTAAATAGAAATTATAATTATACTATCTTAATATTCCCCACTTTTATAATAATTTTTTTAACACTTTTAATAACGAGTTTTTTTTATAAACGTGGATTAAAAGCCCTGAGTAATGATTTCACATAATTGAATAACTTTTTATAAAAAGATTTCTTTCCACAAAACCAGCGGCTGATACAGAAATTCTTCTTGGCACAAATCTTATAATAAAGGTAATGATTTTATTGAATACTCCATCTACCACAGACGGTTTTTTACCGAGTGATTTCAATGCTGTGTTAACAACGTCTGATACTTCTCGTGGAATTGGACCTACCCCAACCTTTGCAATTCTTTGAAACTCAGTATTAGTACCACCTTGCTTAAGAGCTAAAACATCAATATTATCTCTTTTTAATTCCCCCCATAATGATTCACCAAGAAATAAATTAAATGCTTTTGTAGCACAATAGGTTGCCATCATGGGTGTAGGTTGAAATGCTACAGTACTGCCAAGAAAAATTATGGCACCTCGTTTCTTTCTATCATCCCTTTTACAACGTGATGCGTTAATATAGTAGGTGCAATGCAATTTATTTTTATCATATGAGCTTCTTTGTTAAGATCACAATTAGCAAATTCTCCTGTTGATCCAATACCAGCATTGTTTATTAATATCCCAATTTCTTTGCGATTTGTGTAATGGATTAAATCATCCAGAAAATTATCTTTGGATAAATCAACACAAGCTACAACAGATTCAGTATTATATTGTTTTTTTCAAATAATCAGATTTTTCGAGTCTATCTCTTCTTCTTGCTACTAAAATTAATTTCATTTCCAGTTTAGCTAACTGTTTTGCAAATTCTTTTCCGATACCAGATGATGCTCCTGTGATTAATGCCCATTCTCCATATTTTTGTTTAAGCGTTAACATATTAATCCTTCATTTATTATTTTGTGTACATAAATTAATAATTGTCAATAAAGATATGAAAATAATTAATATTAGAAATGTTGAGTACACTCAGTTAACAATTAATGGTGCTCAACATGTTTTAAAACAAATCCCTATTTCAAAATCTGATGGAACGCCGAATATGTCAATGAGAGTTTTCACTTTAAAACCGAATGGTTTTACACCATATCACAAGCACAATTATGAACAATTAAATTATATAATTGAAGGTGAGGGAATTTTAATTAATGAGGAAGGAATTGAATTACCATTATGTAAAGGAGATTTTGTTTTAGTATTACCAAATGAAATTCACCAATACAAAAACAAATCAAGTGAAAAGGATTTTGTATTTATTTGCTGCGTACCGAAGGAATTTGAATAGAATTATATGATTTCATTTAGTAATTCTGGTCTAGGTTTAGGAATAACAACTTTATTTACAAGCAAACCCCTATCAGAAATTACTTTAGCACCTGCTTCTACAGCGCTTCGAACTGCAGCAACATCACCTGTTAATGTACAGAAAGCTTTTCCACCCAATGCCATCGCCAGACGTATTTCAATAATTTTTACATTAGCTGTTTTAATTGCAGCATCTGCTCCTTCGATTAATGATGCTACAGAATATGCTTCTAAAATTCCTAATGCCTCTAACATATCAATTTGTGTATGACCTGATAATGCTGGGAAAATATCTTTATGTACATTGGGTATTATAAAAGAATCAATAACAGCAAAATCAATTTGATTGATTGCATTGTCAACAGCTGCTTGAATCTCTGCAACTTCTCCACCAATCATAACCATATATTTGCCCGAACAAATACTTCTTGACAAAATCAATTCTACATGCGAAGTTTTTAACATTATATCTGCTGCTTGCATTCCTGCTGCAATACTTGTTAATTCAATTAAGCCAAGTGAGTTCATTTCCATAATTTACACCTTTAATTTGATGAAATAATTACGTAATCATTTGTAACATCTATTACGTTACCAGATATTGATGCATGGATTTTAGCACCTATTTTATCCTTATCAACATTTGCTATTAAAGCTCCTTTATTAACATGATCACCTAATTTTACAATTGGTTTTGCTGGTATCCCTGCATGTTGCTTTAATAAAATTTTTACAATTTGAGGTTTGGGACTTTCATTAATAAATGGAGTATGAACATTATATTTTAGAATATCCAATTTCTTCATTAACATATTTAATGGAACTCGTCTACCTTCTTTTATGGGATGAACTTTTACCGGCATTTTTTGCTCATATCTTAAGCCTGACTTTTTCATAAAAGTTTTACTTTGATCACATGCTTCTCTAGGATATAAATCCTCAGGACAGGAATACAGTGTACATAGTCCACATGAACAACACAAATCTGCAAATTGGTTCCATATTTCTTTTCCTGTTGTTGTAAAGACCAGTGAACGCATAACTTTATGAGGTTGAACATCGTAACCAAGTAAATATCTTGGGCAGAATTCTGTACAATAACTACATTGGTCACAAGCAGATTTACCTATACGATTCATATCATCAATAGGTCGCATCATTCTTTTTATTAGATAATGCTCTTTCGGCAATATTATTAATCCTGCAGTAGTTTTTGTTAATACATCGCTAAGATCAAAAGTAAGTTTACCCATCAAGATACCGCTAACAAAAATTCCATAATCCTGAACTGTTGTTCCACCTGCAAATTCAATTAATTCTTTAAATGAGGTACCGATAGGGGCAAAAAATGTTGAAGGATTTTTAACAGCTCCAGTAATGCAAACAATTTTATCAGTTACCGGAATATCATGTGTTGCATTATAAATATTATAAAAAGTTTCAACATTATTGACCAGACAACCAACATCCAATGGAAGTCCATGTGGTGGGATTAACCTTTTAGTTGCTTCATAAACTAACTCATATTCATCTCCAGATGGATAAAAATCACCTAACAAACACATATCAACATTATTTCCAGTCAAATTTTTTTCAATAGCTTCAATTGCTTTTATATTTTTTGATTTGATTCCGAAATAAGATTTAATAGCAGATGTTTGTTTTAGCATTATTTCCACGCCAGCTAAAATTTGTGGTGCAAAGTTTACCATTAATTCATAATCTTTATGAATAAGTGGTTCACATTCTGCTCCATTTACCAGTAAAAATTCAACTTTTGATTTTGCTTTTATGTGAGTTGGAAATCCTGCCCCACCGGCACCAACTACACCAGAATTAAAAATCCTTTCTACAATATCCATCATTCATTCCTTTTTATGACTACTATTGTTTTGTCATCTTGATAACGACTATCATTAGTACTAAATTTTAACACATCATCAAGAATTGAATAAGCAATTTCTTTTGGTGAAAGATTAGCTGCTTTTCTAATCACTCCTTCCAATCTTTTTTCATCATAAAATTCATATTTATCATTAGCTGATTCAATAATTCCATCAGAATATATAACTAAAATATCACCTTTATTAAAATTAATACTATCTGTTTCATATTTAGAATTAGGAGCAGGTCCTAACAATGGTCCAGTTGGATTAAGATAGATAAATGAGTTATTTTTCTTAGAATAAAAGACCGGGGGATTCTGTCCTGCATTAGCATAAAGAAACAGTCCTTTTTTATCGGTAGAAATTTCTCCATAAAAAAGAGATACAAATTTATCATCCTTGAAAATTTTATTTACAAGTTGATTCAATCTATACATCATAGGTGAAATTTTTATCTGAAAATTACTTGCCATTCTTATTGCTCCAGAAATATACATTGCTTCAGCTGCTGCAGCCAGACCTTTTGATGCAGCATCACCTACAACAATTCCAAGTCTTTCTTCATCATCACCTATCTTAAGATAATCATAAAAATCTCCTGCTACATTTTCAGCCGGTATGGTTATACCAAACAAATCATAAAAATGAAATTTATATTCATGTTCAGGTAAAATACTTCTTTGTAATTCTTTAGCCTTGTCGATGTTTTCAATTAAATTGTTTCTCGATAAGGTTAAATATCTTTCGCGCAACTTTGATGTCAAGAAAGTTGCAATAACATTCAGGGTATATCGAAGGTCTTCGCCAATTTTATCGCTATTAATTGCAATGAAATACTCATAATACTTTTTTCCATCAATATTTACTTTATTACCAACTCCGGAGGCTGAATAACGAAATATACCTTTCGATATTAATGTTGCATCGGTCTCGTCTGCAAGTACTGTTCTTACCGAAGACATTTTATCAAATATCAAATAATCTTTAATATAAAGCTTATAATCTTTAGGAATTTTTTGAACTTTCCCTGTTTGGAACAATAATCTATAGGCTTTAAATGATGGTTCTAATTTCCAGACTCTTCCACCTGATACATTAAATTGTTCCTTGCTTACAATTTGTTCGATAACATATTTTAATAATTCGTTATCATCCTCAAAATTGCCGGTTGCGATTGTATCTAATGTTTTAAATAATTTCTTTTGATCCATACTTATTCGGAGTAAAATTCGATAATATTTTGTAAAACATTTTTACAAACTTCATTAAACTCATTCGAAGAAAAGGAATTCATTATACTATTCATCGTTGGTCTATAAACACCTTTAGCAACATAACCTCCCCCTTCAAAAACGCCGATTTTATTTTTATACTTTTCTTCATAGGGTGTTGGAACTGGTATATCAGGTTCGATTAAATGTTTCCACTTAGAATTAAAATTTACCATTGTTGTTATATTTGGTTCCCAGGGTTCGACATCTAAAGGGTAAAATTCCTGATAAGTAGTATCATTCCCATATTCATCTGCTAAACCTGCCAGTCCATGTCCAAATTCGTGTATAAAAATCTTTTTTGATAGTTGATTATCAGAAACTGTTATATTATAAAAGTTATAAATTGCACCACCACCATATTTTGTAGTATTGACAATAATATAAATCTGATCATATGGTGCATTTGCAGCTACATCTCTAACTTTAAAAAAATCGGAAGTCATTAAATATCTTTCACTGTCAAATGTATAAAAACGAGTATTTAATAAAGTTTGAGTCCAGATATTTTCACCAGGTATATCTGTACCATTTTCCAATGAAGGTGCTTCTATTCCCCATATATTGATTTTATTTTTATTTTCTGAAAATGGTGAATATTCGAATAAATAATTAGCAAATCTTTTGCAATCCTCTCTAAATTTATCCATTTCATTTATTGTATAACCTTCCGGTAAAAATACGATATCTAATTTTGTGGAAGGGTCGCCGCTAAAATGTATTTTAAAATTGCTGTATATTTTTAAGTTTTCTTTTATTATAAAATAATTTTCAGGATTAACCATTAATTCGAATTTTTTCTCGAAAATATTTTTTCTGTTTCTTCTAAGGATTTCTATTTTAATGTTGTTTTTAGGGAAAGGCATAATTACAGATCCAGGAAAAGTTCGCCAAACACTTTTTGCTTCGTCAGTTGTTTGCCATTCCTGAAATAAAGTTGAAAATCCTCGTGAATAAATTAATTTGTTTGATTTATTATCAAATACTTTCAGTATGTAATTACCAAAATTAAAAGTATCAATTAAATTTTTTTTTGAGCCAGCCCAATATTGTTCTTTGACAAGTTTTTCAAAGGAAATGATTTCTGTATCTTTGTTGCCAGTATGATAAAAGTCCAGGCGCAGTGTTTCATGCAAAAAATAATTATCAAAATTAATTTGTGCTATAGTTATTGTTGAACACAGAATTATAAAGGTAAATATTGATTTCATAACAATTATGTTATTATTTAAAATTGACTTTTCTAGAACCTGGTTTAATAAGAGGAATTTTATTTTCTTTACATAACGGGCAATCTTCCGGTAAATATGAAACAACATCTAATCTTAAAGTGCTAAACTGTGGAACTCCAAAATTAACCTTGCTATTACTTCTGTCTACAATAAATCCGACTCCGGCAACAATGCCCCCATTATTACGAACAATTTCCATAACTTCAAATACAGAACCACCTGTTGTAACAACATCTTCACAAATTAGATATCTTTTCCCTTCTTCAATATTAAAACCCCGCCGAAGTGTCAATAAATTATCTTCTCTTTCAGCAAAGATTGACCTCTTATTTAATTGACGAGCAACTTCCTGACCTACAACTATTCCACCAATTGCAGGAGATATTACTACATCTACTTCAAAATCCTTAAAGTAATTAGCAATAAATGAACAAATCATTTCATTATATTTTGGGAATTGAAGGACCAGTGCACATTGAAAATATTGATTGCTATGTCTTCCTGATGTTAACAAAAAATGCCCATTCAAAAGGGCATTTGTTTTAAGAAAAATTTCAAGAATCTGATTATCTGTCATTTTATAACTGATTAATTTTTTGAGCGAGATTAAAATCTTTTTCTGTTATACCACCTGCTTCATGTGTTGATAAGATAATTTTTACATTATTCCATCCAAAAAGAATTAAATCGGGATGATGGTCGAATTTTTCTGCTTCAATCCCAATCTTTACTATGAAAGATATTGCTTCTGCAAAGTTTTTAAATTTAAATACTTTGACAAGCTTATTATCATTAACCTGCCAATCATTTAGTTGATTTAGTTTTTCTTTTAATTCATTATCATTTAATAATTTCATATAGTTTTCTTTTCTTCACTATCCTGTTCTTCTGGTTCAGCTGACTTTTCTGGTACAAAGTAAAGTTCGTCAGAGTTCTTTTTGTGTTTAACAATAATATTATCCCCTTCTTTGAAATGTCCAAGTAATAATTCTTCGGCAAGCGGGTCCTCAACATATTTTTGAATTGCACGTTTGAGTGGTCTTGCTCCAAACTTAGGATCAAACCCTTTTTCTGTTAGAAATTCGATAGCTGATTTATGCAGTTCAATACTCATTTTATTTTCGCTTAAGTTCTTTACAAGACCTTTCATTTCAATGTTAATAATCTTCTTGATATCTTCTTTATCAAGACTTCTAAAAACAATTGCCTCGTCAATTCTATTCAAGAATTCTGGATTGAAAAGTTTTCTCATTGCATCTTCGACTGTATTTTTCAGATTAGTGTATTGGTCTGTAGGTGATGCTTCTCCAAATCCAAATCCACCAGTTGATTTAATATCTTTTGTTCCTACATTAGAAGTCATAATGATTATAGTATTTTTAAAATCTACCCTTCTTCCTAAACTATCCGTCAAAATTCCATCGTCGAGAACTTGAAGTAGAATATTAAATACATCAGGATGAGCCTTTTCGATTTCATCAAACAATACAACAGAATAAGGTTTACGACGAACTCTTTCTGTTAATTGTCCTCCTTCATCGTAACCAACATAACCAGGAGGAGCACCCACAAGCCGAGAGACAGCAAATTTCTCCATATATTCACTCATATCGATACGGATTAATGCATCTTCACTATCGAATAAATACCTTGCTAATTCTTTAGCGAGTTCAGTTTTACCTACACCTGTAGGTCCTAAAAATATAAATGTTCCAATTGGTTTATTAGCTCTTTTAAGTCCAGCGCGAGCACGTCGAATTGCTTTACAAAGTTTACTTACTGCTTCGTCCTGACCAACAATTCTTTGTTTTAAGGCTTCTTCCATTTTCATTAATTTTTCAGATTCAGCTTGAACAACTCGAGTAACAGGAATACCTGTCATCATAGAAACCACAGTTGCGATATCATCTTCTGTAACTTCATAAACCAGGTCTTGAGTTTTAGCCTCCCATTCACGCTTTGCAATTTCAAGGTCAGATTGTAATTGACGTTCTCTATCCCTTAGACGAGCTGCTTCTTCGTAATCTTGCTGTCTAACTACCTGCAATTTTAGTTGCTTTATTTTTTCGATTTCTTCTTCGAGTTTTAGTATTTCTTCAGACACAGTAAAATTACCCATATGAACACGAGAACCCGCTTCATCGATAACATCGATTGCTTTATCCGGTAAATATCTATCTGTTATATATCTTTCACTTAAACGAACAGCAGCTTCTATAGCTTCTTTTGTATAGCGCACATGATGATGTTCTTCATATTTGAATTTTATGTTCTCAAGTATCTTTATAGTTTCATCAGGGCTCGGCGGATCGATCATAACTTTTTGAAAGCGTCTATCTAATGCACCATCTGTTTCAATGTATTTACGATATTCGTCAAGTGTTGTTGCACCAATGCATTGAATATCCCCACGAGCCAATGCAGGTTTAAACATATTCGAAGCATCCAGTGAACCAGATGCTCCGCCTGCTCCAACAATAGTATGCAATTCATCAATAAATAAAATTACATCATCAGCTTTTTCTAATTCATTCATCAAAGCCTTCATTCTTTCTTCAAATTGTCCACGATATTTTGTACCAGCAACCAATCCAGCCAGATCCAGTGTTACAACTCTTTTATCCTGTAAAATTCGAGGAACTTTTCTTTGTACTATTCTTAAGGCAAGACCCTCAGCAATTGCTGTTTTTCCTACACCAGGTTCTCCAATCAAAACCGGATTATTTTTCTTTCTTCTACTAAGAACCTGCGCCACTCTTTCAATTTCCTTTTCACGCCCAATAACTGGATCTAACTTGCCTTCAAGAGCTAATTTTGTTAAATCTCTACCAAAGTTATCAAGTACAGGTGTTTTAGTTCTTTCAATTTTTTTTGCTGTATATGGTTGAGCCGAAGAGCCAATTTTACCAGATTCTTTATTTTGTAAAATATTATTTAACTCTGCTCTAACATTATCATATGTAACATTAAATTGATGAAGAATTTGTGTAGCTATATTATCTTCATCTCTTAAAAGTGATAATAAAATATGCTCGGTTCCTATTACATCTGATTTGTAAATTTTAGATTCTATTTGAGTAATTTTTAAGACCTTCTCAGCCTGTTTGGTAAGTGGAATATTCCCGATTGTTAAAGTACCACCAGAAGTTCTTACAGTATCTTCAATTGCCTTTTTAAGTTTTACTAAATCAACATCAAGATTTCTAAGTATTTTTACTGCCATTCCCTGACCTTCTCGGATTATACCCAAGAGAAGATGCTCGGTACCAATATAATCATGACCCAGACGAAGCGCTTCTTCTCTGCTCAATCTTATAACTTCTTGAACTCTTTCTGAAAAATTACCTTCCATATTACTTCCCTTTTATAAAATTCAATAACTTTAACAGAAAATCCGCTTAATTAGTTTCTTAAATATAAACAGAGAAAATTCACATATCAAGGAAATGAGTTTGACGCTTATTTTCTCATTTTTCAGTAAAACATTTTTAAACAAAAATCACACAGATTTTATAAAATAATTATGGTCTTTAAGTTGGTATTAATGTTGCATTAATATCTTTATTATAAAACTAATTAATTTGACCTTTACATTAACTAAAATAATTAATACTTAAATTTGCACATTTCTTTATCAAAAAATTATAAATGACAGTTAATATTTTATAATTATAAAATTATTTTATGTTAAAATATTCATGAATGCTTGAATATACATCATTTATAATACACATTATCTGTAAAACAATTCCATTTTTTTAGTAATTGTCATAATTAATTAATATTTTGGTATAAAGTATAAAAAGAGGTTATAATGGAAGCAGTAACAGGAATATCAATTTTAGTAATAATAGCAGCAATTATATTATTATTTTTATTCCTTTATTTTGTACCTATAGGATTATACATAACTGCATATTTCTCAGGTGTTAAAGTAAGAATATTTAGAGACTTAATCGGGATGCGACTCCGTAAAGTTTCGCCTCAGGTAATTATAAGAAATTTGATATCTGCAACAAAAGCCGGATTAGATTTAAATATATCTTTACTTGAAGCTCATTATTTAGCAGGAGGTAATGTTACAAATGTTGTAAATGCACTTATATCGGCAAATAAAGCTAATTTAGATTTAGGTTTTGAAAAAGCGGCAGCTATTGATCTTGCAGGAAGAGATGTACTGGAAGCTGTTAAAATGTCTGTAAATCCCAAAGTTATTGAAACACCAATGGTAGCTGCTGTAGCTAAAGACGGGATTCAGTTAAAAGCTATTGCAAGAATCACAGTTCGAACAAATTTAGAAAGGTTAGTCGGTGGAGCCGGCGAGGCAACTATACTTGCTAGAGTTGGTGAAGGAATTGTATCAACAATTGGATCCAGCAATTCACATAAGGAAGTTCTTGAAAATCCAGATAGTATCTCAAAAGTTGTTTTGTCAAAAGGACTTGATGCAGGCACGGCTTTCGAAATATTATCGATTGACATAGCAGATGTAGATGTTGGAACAAATATAGGAGCAATACTTCAGGCAGACCAGGCAGAAGCAGACTTGAAAGTTGCACGAGCTAAAGCAGAAGAAAGACGTGCTGCTGCAGTAGCCTTGGAGCAAGAAATGAATGCCGAAGTGGCTCGAATGAGAGCAAAAGTAGTGGAAGCAGAAGCTGAAATACCAAAAGCTATTGCAGAAGCTTTTAGAAATGGGAATTTAGGTGTATTAGATTACTACCATCTAAAAAATATTCAGGCAGATACTGAAATGAGAAATGCAATAGCAAAACCAGAAGAGAAAAAGAAAGACAATCAATAATGGATAATTTAATTGAATTAATAATTTTATTTTTTGTTATTTATAGTTTCCTGAATATGATTATTGCAGGAAAAAAAGAACAAAAAAGTAAAGAAAATTTTCCTCGAGAAGGAGAAAAAAAACATTATGAATACACTTCCCCTTCTCACCCAAAATCTACAAACGAAAACAGTTATGAATTCCCAGTTTCACTGGAAGATTTATTTGGTATAAAATTACCTGAATCTCAAGAAGAAGTTCAGTATAAAGGAGAAAAAAATAATAGATTTGAAGAATCAGAAAGCTGGGATCCCGAAAAAGAATTTGAAGAAAAAGTCAAACAAAGAGAAGTTCTTGTAGAAAGAAGCATAGAAAAAAATATTCCTGATATTGATTATGATAAAACTCCATCTTACGAAAATGGAAATATAAGAAGAGTAAAAATACAGAATACAGAAGTTTATGAAGAAAAAAAATTTCATAATAAACAATTAAATGAGATAAAAAGAAAATTAAAAAATCCAGATACTTTAAAAGAATTATTTATCATATCAGAAATTCTCAATAAACCAAAATCACTCCGCAAATAATGGCAAAAAAATTTATTATTAAAAGATCAGAACAAATATCTGTTAAACCTGAGATTGACGAAATCAGATTTAAAATAAATTATAGAGAAGCATTAAATGCTTCTCAATACGAAGCTGTATGTTCAATCGAAGGAAATTATTTGGTTATTGCCGGAGCGGGAAGTGGTAAAACAAGAACATTGGTTTACAGAGTAGCTCGTTTAACAGAACTTGGTTACGATCCATCTTCAATTCTTCTTTTAACATTTACACGTAAAGCAGCTAAAGAGATGATGGATCGAGCCGCAATGCTCCTCGATAATAGATGCTCAAAAATAAACGGAGGTACATTTCACTCATTTGCCAATCTTACACTACGTAAATATGCTAAAGCAGTAAATCTTTATAACGGTTTTACCATTCTTGATCAAACTGATAGTGAAGACGTAATTAATTTAATACGTGGGCAACTTAATTTATCCCAGCATAAAAAAAGATTTCCTAATAAACAGACAATTTTCAAAGTTCTTAGCCTTAGTGCAAATACAACTAAGCCAATCGAAGAGATTATTCAGGAAGAGTATCCTCACTTTATTGAATATACAGATAAATTTATGGAAATAAAAAAAATTTACGAATCTTATAAAAAGCAAAATAATCTTTTAGATTACGACGACCTTTTAATTTACTTACGTAACTTTTTATTTGATTTAAGTCCGGCTGCAAAATCATTTTTGGATACAATTAAATTCGTTATGGTTGATGAGTATCAGGACACAAACAAATTACAAGCAGAAATTATTCAGGGATTAGGGCAAATTAATCAGAATATTATGGTAGTAGGAGATGATTCACAATCGATTTATGCATTTAGAGGTGCTAATTTCAAAAATATTATGGAATTTCCAAAATTATTTAATAATGTGAAAATTATAAAACTTGAAGAAAATTATAGAAGCACTCAAGAAATTCTGAACTTTGCAAACTATATTATTGAAAATGCTATTGAAAAATATCCCAAACATCTTTATAGTAGAAAAGTTGGTGGTGAACTGCCTGGTATTGTAAGTGCAGCAAATGAAAATATGCAATCAAGATTTATTGTTGAAAGAATACTTGAATTACGTGAAGAAGGAATTCCTCTTAATGAAATTGCAGTTTTATTTAGGTCATCCTTCCATTCTTTTGACCTTGAAATCGAATTAAACAAAGCAAATATTCCTTATGTTAAATTTGGTGGTATGAAATTTATAGAAACAGCACATATTAAAGATTTACTTTCATTCTTAAGAATTGCAGCCAATCCAATGGACTTTGTAAGCTGGTATCGTATACTCTTACTTCATGAAGGAATTGGACCAAAAAAAGCACAACAAATAATGAACGAGATTGCCAACGAAAAATTATCGATTAAACAAAAACCTGAAATCAGTGTAAGTAAAAAGTATAACGATAAAATTTATAACTTATTTTCTTTATTACACGAAATTCATACTAAAAATCAATTGCCTGCGGATAAAGCTGAATTAGCATTAAAATATTACGAACCTTTATTCATCGAAAAATATGATGACTGGAATAAACGCAAGAAGGACTTACATATATTTATAAATATTGCAGAAAACTACAGAAGTCTTGATAACTTCTTAGCAGATATGGCACTGGAACCACCTCAGGATTCGGTAATAGATATTGAAGCTTCTGACAAAGAAAAAGAATTTGTTACGCTTTCTACCATTCATTCTGCAAAAGGTTTAGAATGGCATACTGTTTTTATTATTCATGCTATAGATGGATTTTTCCCTTCAAGTCAATCTTTTGAAAAATTAGAAACGCTCGAAGAAGAAAGAAGGCTGATGTACGTTGCTGCTACAAGAGCCAAACAAAATTTATATGTTTGCTATCCAATGAATATATTCGATCGTTATAACGGCACAACATACTCTAAACCATCAAGATTTATTGAAGGTATTACAGAAGATAAAGCTGATTATTGGTTAATTGAAGAAGAATAATTTTATTAACTTCGATCTATGCAAATATTACAGTCTAAATTTAATTGAAAGAATTAGAAGTAATACTTTTATATATTTCACGATTAAAAATTGAGGAGTTAAGTTGAAAAACATCAGAGTAAGATTCGCCCCAAGTCCAACAGGTTACCTGCATGTAGGAGGATTAAGAACAGCTCTTTATAATTATTTATTTGCAAGAAAAAATAATGGCAAGTTTATCTTAAGAATTGAAGATACAGACAGAACACGATATGTTGATGGAGCAATAGAAAATTTGATAAGTTCATTAAAATGGTGTGGGCTTGAATATGATGAAGGACCTGATGTCGGTGGAGGTTATGGACCTTATTTACAATCTCAACGACTCGATATTTATAAAAAATATGCACTCGAATTAATATCAAAAGGTCATGCCTATTATTGTTTTTGTAGCCAGGAAAGATTAGAAAACCTGAGAAAACAACAACAAATTTTAAAACTACCTCAGATAAAATATGATAAACATTGTCTTAACCTTTCAAAAAGTGAAATTGAAGAGAAACTGAGCGCAGGATTCCCTTTTGTAATTCGGTTAAACATAATTCCAAATAAAAAAATAATTTTTAATGATTTAATAAGAGGTATTGTAGAATTCGATAGTGATAATATTGACGATCAGATATTAATTAAAAGTGATGGTTATCCTACATATCACATGGCTAATGTTGTAGATGACCACTTGATGATGATAAGTCATGTAATCAGAGGAGAGGAATGGTTATCATCAACACCAAAACATATTCTATTATATGAATATTTCAACTGGGAAAAACCTGAATTCGCCCATCTCCCTCTTTTATTGAATCCTGATCGATCAAAACTAAGCAAGAGACAGGGTGATGTTGCAGTCGAAGATTATCGTGCCAAAGGTTATTTGAAAGAAGCATTAATTAATTTTGTTGCTTTGCTTGGATGGAATGCCGGTGATGATAGAGAATTTTATTACATGAATGAATTAATTGAAAAATTTTCTTTAGAAGGGGTTAATAAATCAGGTGCTGTTTTCGATATCAATAAATTAAACTGGCTTAATGCTGAACATTTAAGAAAAAAAAATAATGAAGAAATTCTTATTATGTTAAAAGATTATATCAAAACTACAGAATTTTATAACCGAGCTTCTGATGACGATTTCCTTTTAAATATAATCTCAGCAATGAAAGATAGAGTTACTTTTATTCATGAATTTGTTAATAATTGCAGATATTTCTACGAACCACCAGCTCAATATGAACAAAAGGCTATTGAAAAAAATTGGAATAGTGATACTTCAACTCATCTCAATAAATTATTAGAAAGCTTTATAATATTGAACAATCCCAAAAAAGAAGATTTTGAAAACACATTAAATAAAGTTGCGCAAGATTTAAATATAAGCAAGAGTAAACTTATTCATCCCCTAAGACTTGCAGTAACAGGACAGAGCACAGGGCCGGGGATTTTTGATATTTTATTCATACTTGGTAAAGATGAGGTAATTAATCGTTTAAGAACAGCTATTGAAAAAATATCAACATAAAACTTTCAATAAATACTTTATACTGGTTATATAGGATATATACGATTCAGTAAATATTATTTTTTGTGTAAATCAATTATTACTTTGTTTCCAGCTTTCCTTTAATGTAACTGTTCTATTAAAAACTAATTTTTCACTTGTAGTAAATTTTGTATCCACACAGAAATACCCATTTCTTTCAAACTGAAATATATCACCAGGTTTTGCATTAATTAAAGAAGGTTCGATTAATGCATTAGGTATTATAACAAGTGAATTTGGATTAACATAATCTAACCAATTTTCATAAGTGGCAGGTTCCTCAACAGTAAATAATCTATCGTACAGTCTTACTTCTGCATTAAAAGCATGTCGTGCCGAAACCCAATGAATTGTACCCTTGACTTTTTTATTGCTTTTACCTGAGCCACTTTTTGTTTCAGGATCATATGAACATCTCAATTCAACAACCTCACCATTTTCGTTTTTAATAATTTCTTCGCAATTAATAATATATGCATAACGTAAACGTACTTCACCATTAGGTATAAGTCTATGATAACCTTTAGGTGGATTTTCCATAAAATCACTCTTTTCAATATAAATTTCTTTGCAGAAAGGAATTTTTCTTGTGCCAGCTGTTAAATCTTCCGGGTTATTGATAGCATCGATTTCTTCAACTAAATCGTCAGGGTAATTTGTTATAACAACTTTTAGGGGATTAAGCACAGCCATTGCACGTTGTGCTTTCTTATTCAAATGTTCTCTAATTGCATATTCGAGCAATGCAATATTAGTCAAAGCATCCCTCTTTGCCACTCCTATCATCTCGGTAAAATTTCGAATTGCTTCCGGAGTGTAACCTCTTCTTCGCAATCCTGCAATTGTTGGCATTCTTGGGTCGTCCCAACCATCTACATAACCTTGCTCAACAAGCTGTAAAAGTTTTCTTTTACTCATTACAGTGTAACTTAAATTCAGTCGGGCAAATTCAATTTGTTGTGGATGATAAATGCCGAGTTGGTCTAAAAACCAATCATAAAGTGGCCTGTGATTTTCAAATTCAAGAGTGCAAATTGAATGTGTTATTCCTTCAATTGAATCCTCGAGTCCGTGAGCCCAATCATAAGTTGGATAGATACACCATTTATCCCCCTGTCGATGATGCCTTTGATGAATTATTCTATACATAACAGGATCACGCATATTTAAATTTGGTGATGCCATGTCAATTTTAGCTCTCAATGTTTTAGCTCCGTCGGGGAATTCCCCTTTCCTCATTCTCTGAAATAAATCTAAATTTTCTTCAATACTTCTATTTCGATACGGACTTTCCACTCCTGGTTCAGTAAGTGTACCTCTTGTCGCTTTGATTTCTTCTGCGCTTAAATCACAAACATATGCTTTCCCTTTTTTTATTAATTCAATAGCCCATTGATACATCTGTTCAAAATAGTCTGATGCATAAAATATTCTATTTTCAAAATTTGCACCTAACCATTTTACATCTTCAATTATAGAATTTACATATTCAACGTCTTCGGTTTCCGGATTTGTATCGTCAAATCGCAGATTAAATTTACCACCATAATATTCAGCAATTCCGTAATTCAAGCATATAGCCTTTGCATGTCCTATATGAAGATAACCATTTGGTTCGGGGGGAAATCTTGTAAGCACTCTCCCACCCCATTTATTAGTTCTCATATCCTCATCTATAATTTCATATATAAAATTTTTAGGCTTTTTATCCGTGCTTTGATTTTTGTTGTTATTGTTTTCCATAAATTTTTTAATTCAATTTATTTTATAATTACAAAATTACGCAAATAATTACAGGGGCTCAATAAAAAATCAAATTCATCTTTTAAACTTTATTCTATATTTCAAACCAGTCAGTTTTAATATTAAAAACTTCTCTTTGCTTCATATGAGTTATTAATAAAAGACTGTAATAATTAAACTATAATAAACTTAACTCGATAATATAATACGGAAAAAACGTTTCCATAAAAAATTTTATCAGGCATTAAAATGAAAAATAAAATAGCAAAAGTGATTACTAACCTTTTGCCAATTACAAGTGTAATATCATCATTATTTGTATATCTCGTCTGGAATAAATTAAAAAATGTAAATGCTATTACTGATTATTATTCTTTTGAGTACCGGTTAGTATATTGGGGTATAATTATAAGCCTCATTACAAGTGTTCTTTACTCAATTTACTACTATTTAGGATTTGAAAAATCGTTAAAGAACATGAAAAAAATTATTAAAAAGATTGTTGAAAATGATTCTGTTTCTATCTCTACCGCATTAACTGAGCTTTCACATGGAAATCTAACAACCGAAATAAAAATAAGTAATAATAATATTGATACATTTGCAATAGGTGAAATAAAAGAAGTAATAGATGATTTAACTACAATCGTAACCAATCTTCAAGAAGCAAGCAAAGAATTTAACACAGCCACAGATGTACCATGTAAGAGGCTGTTTTATGTAGGAGCTGATTCATATCTGGAAGGCAGAAAATGTGCAGAAGCTATGTCAGAAGCTTTAAATGGAAAAGGGAAAGTCGCTATAATTATAGAGCGACTTGGAGTAATAGGCCAGGAATTAAGACGAAAAGGTTTTCAAAATTATTTAAAAGAAAATTATCCGCAGATTTCAATTGTAAGTATTGTAGAAGGATACAATAATCCAGAAGTTTATCTTGAAAAAACAAAATGGTTATTAGAAAAATACCCTGATTTAAATGGAATTTACATTACACACGATGGTGGAAATTTTGCGAGCTCTGTCACTCAATTAAATTTGAAAAATAGAGTAAAAATTGTCTGCCATGATACAAGTAATATAACATTAAAATTTATTATGAGTAGCGAAATATATGCAACATTATCGCAGGATGAATTTGCACAAGGATATAATCCCATTATTTATTTATTTAATCATATAGTTGCAAATTGGGAACCTCCAAATCCAAGACTTTTAACAGAGCTTAAGTTGATTACAAAAGAAAATTATATGAAGTACTTAAATCCGGAGAAAGGTTTAATACAAAGTGAAGAAATTATATCTAAAAGACCAAAACCAATAAAAGAATCAAATAGACAAATTAAGATTGCCTTTTTAGGAAGGGAGGGCTCAGAATTCTGGGTATCACTTAAAAAAGGATTCGACACAGCAGCAAATATATTAAGAAAATATAATGCTCAAGTAGACTGGATTATTCCAAAAGGTTCTCATACAGGGAAAACATTTAATGTAAGTGCAGAAATTTATGGTGCTGCCATTGAAGAATGTATTGAGAAAAAATATGATGCAATATGTACAGGAATTTATGATAAAAATTTAGTCACATATATTAATAAAGCGGTTGACAGAGGTATACCAGTAGCAACATTTAACAGTGAACCAATGAGTTTAAGAGGATTATTAAAAACTTTATCTGAGAGAACAATTAAATTATCTGAGTATAGTAATAGTTTATCGAAAGTTGCAAGAAATACAATTGAAATTACTAATAATAATGCCGAAGCAATTCAAAATATGGTAAAAAGTCTTACGGAAGAAACAACATCTATTAATACAGCAAACTCAAATATTGAACAAATATCCATTACAATAAATAATATAGCAAAAGATTCCCATGAACAAAAAGCTGCATCCGAAAAAGTTAGTTCAGCAGTTAATGAAATTTCTAAAGCAATTGATACAGCAAATTCAATTGTAACTAATATTGTAAAATCATCTAACGAATCAATAAATATTGCAAAGCAGGGAGAAAATTCTGTAATGAAAACAGTGGAACAAATGCAGGTAATAGAAAACACAATTCAGGAATTTGCTTTAAAGATTGAAGAAATGCTAAAACAATCACGTCAAATAGAGGAAATAATTCAAACGATAGAATCAATTGCAGATCAAACAAATCTTTTAGCCCTGAATGCTGCAATCGAAGCTGCACGTGCTGGTGAACATGGAAGAGGATTTGCAGTAGTAGCCGATGAGGTAAGAATATTAGCAGAAAAATCTGCAGAGGCTACCAAACAAACTTCAAACATTATATCAAAGGTCCAACAAAACATCTCAAGCGCAAATAGTTCAATTAAAACTATTGTTGATAAAGTTAATTTTGGAACAGAATTAGCAAATCAATCAGGGAAAGCAATTCAAAAGTTAATGCAATCATATTTAACCATGAATAAACAAATTGATAATATGGTTAATGCCAATAATACAATATACGAAATAATGAGAAGCTTAGTTGATTCGACAGAAAAAATCTCAACGGTTATCGAGCAAAATATGAGTGCAACTGAAGAATCAAGTCATAGTATACAACACACTGTTGAAATGATAAACAATATTTATTCCATAAGTGAATTTAATTCTAACATGATAAATGAAATATTTGAAAAAACAAAGAATGCTACAAAAGAAGCAGAAGAACTTGGGAAGGTAGCATATAATTTACTTGAAATGGCAAATGAACTTCAAGCTGCAACTGCTCAATTTAATATCGATTGATTCTAAACATTTTCTCCAACAAACTTAAGTCTATTAATTGCTCTTTGCAACGACAATTCCGCTCTCTGAATATTAATTTTATCTCTATTTTTTGAAGATAATCTTTCCTTTGCACGTTGTAATGATTTCTTTGCTCTATCTATATCAATCTCTTCCCTTCTTTCGAGGCTATCAGCAAGTATTAAAACTTTATTTTTAAGAACTTCTACACTGCCCCCACCAGTTGTAAATTCAGTTACAATATCATTCATATCAACAATTTTTATCCTGCCTATATCAAAAGTACTAAGCAAAGGAGCATGATTGAATAATACCTGAAAGTTCCCAAGTGTACCGGGAATTGTAATTGATTTAACTTTCCCTGTAAAAGCAACTTTTGATGGAGTAATTATTTCTAAAAATATTTCTATTATCATTGTTGAAATCTTTTTGCTTTTTCTACAGCTTCTTCAATTGTTCCGACATACATAAAAGCTTGTTCTGGAAGATCATCATACTTACCTTCCAAAATTTCTTTAAAACTTCGTATTGTATCTTCAAGCTTAACATATTTACCTGGCATTCCTGTAAATTGTTCTGCAACATGGAAAGGTTGGCTTAAGAATCTTTGAATCCTTCTTGCTCTTCTTACAATTATTTTATCATCTTCTGAAAGTTCATCCATACCTAAAATATTAATAATATCCTGTAAATCTTTGTATGCTTGTAAAATTTCTTTTACCTGTTTTGCAACATTATAATGTTCCCAACCAACAATATCGGGTTGTAAAATTCTGGAAGTAGAATCAAGTGGATCTACAGCTGGATAAATACCTAATTCTGCTATTTGACGACTTAATACAGTGGTAGCATCGAGGTGAGAAAATGCAGTTGCCGGAGCAGGATCTGTTAAATCATCAGCAGGTACATAGATAGCTTGAACTGATGTAATAGAACCTTTATCTGTAGAAGTAATCCTTTCCTGCAATTCACCCATTTCTGTTGCAAGATTTGGCTGGTAACCAACAGCCGAAGGCATTCTTCCAAGTAATGCAGAAACTTCTGAACCTGCCTGTGTAAAACGGAATATATTATCAATAAATAATAATACATCTCTTCCTTCTTCATCACGAAAATATTCAGCTATTGTCAAGCCTGTCAAACCTACTCTTAGTCTAGCTCCCGGAGGTTCATTCATCTGTCCAAATACCAAAGCTGTTTTTGATAATACACCAGATTCTTTCATTTCGAGCCATAAGTCATTTCCTTCCCTGGTTCTTTCACCCACACCTGCAAATACCGAGTATCCACCATGCTGTTTTGCTATATTATGAATTAATTCCTGTATAATTACAGTCTTACCAACACCTGCACCTCCAAATAAACCAGTTTTCCCACCTTTTGTATATGGTTCTAATAAATCTATAACTTTAATTCCGGTTTCGAACATTTCTTGTTTTGTTGAAAGGTTATTAAATTTTGGTGCATGTCGATGAATTGCATAACGCTTTTTAGCTTTTATTTCTCCCAATCCATCAATACCTTCACCAATTACATTTATTAATCGACCCAGTGTTTCAGGTCCTACAGGCACTGTAATTGGTTCACCTGTGTCATAAGCTTTCATACCACGTACAAGACCATCTGTTGTATCCATAGCAACTGTTCTAATACGATTTTCACCTAAATGTTGTTGTACTTCAACAACTAATTCTTCCTCTTTACCTTCTAAGTTTATTCTTGGAATCTTGATAGCATTATAAATCTTTGGTAAATATCCGTCTTGAAAATCAATATCAACGACGGGACCAATTACCTGAACAATTATACCTTCATTAGAAGCCATATTTTACCCTTTTTTGTCAAAATTAATATGTAAAATTATCAAAGATGTAAATTAATTCCAATATTATAAACATATGAAGAATAAAAAATAATCTTCATAATTGATAAAGAAAGGTTGTAGACTATTATTCAACATCAATTCTAAATTTTAAGTAGATTAAAGATGTTATGTAGTTATCATTGATTTTTCTGCCAATTTCAAACCAATTAAAATTGCTTCTTTATTCAAAGGAATTAAATGGTGGTATCTTTCAGGTAAAACTTTTTTTAATGCTTCAATTGCTGTATCGAGTGAAATTATTGGTTTCTTTTTAAGATATGCTCCAAGTATTATCATATTCATAACTTTAGTATTCTTAAGTTTAGCTGCTTCATTAGCAGCTTCTATTGGTAGTACTTCAACATCATTTCTGATTGGAGGATTAAGAATTGTACTTGATTCATAAATTATCAATCCATTTGGTTTTACTGAGTATTGAAATTTGTCGAGAGAAGGTTGATTAAGTGCAATCAGTGTATCATATTTACTTATAATTGGTGAACTAATTTTTGAATCACTTAAAATAATGATACAATTAGCAGTACCTCCACGCATCTCCGGACCATAAGATGGCATCCAGCTAACTTCTTTGCCTTCAATAACACCACCATAGCATAAAATTTGCCCTAAAGACAGAACACCCTGTCCACCAAATCCTGCAATTATAATTTCTTCAGTCATTATAACTCCAATTTATTTAGAACTATCTGGTAATTTCAAATCACCGAGTGGATAAAAAGCAAGCATATTTTCTTCAAGCCATTTATTAGATTCTACAGGAGTCATTTTCCAGTTGGATGGGCAATTAGAGACAATTTCAACAAAACACAATCCTTTTTTATGTTCCTGAAATTTAAAACCATTCATAATTGCCTTCTTTGCTCTACGAACATTATTTGGTGTATTTACTGCAACACGACTACAATAATAGACACCAGGTAATTGTGCGATTAGCTCAGTAATTTTCAATGGATTTCCCATAAAAGATATTTCTCTGCCAAATGGCGATGTAGTTGTTTTCATTCCAATTAAAGTGGTTGGAGCCATTTGTCCTCCAGTCATTCCATAAATTCCATTATTAATAAAAATAATTAAAATATTCTCACCTCGATTACAAGTATGAATAGTTTCACCCGTTCCAATTGCTGCTAAATCTCCATCTCCCTGATAAGAGAATACATATTTATCTGGCAACATTCTTTTTATTCCAGTTGCAACTGCTGAAGCTCTCCCATGTGCAGCTTCAACCATATCTATATCAAGATAATTATATGCAAATACAGCACAACCAACTGGTGCAACTCCAATTGTTTTATCCTGTATTCCCAATTCATCTATTACTTCTGCGATTAATCGATGAGCTACACCGTGACCACATCCAGGACAATAATGCATTGGAGTATCAAGTAATGTTTTGGGTTTTTCATACACAAGATATTCGTTAATACAAATATTTTCTTCTTCAATAATTTGTTCGTAATGTTTTTCTTCATTTATCATTGTTTGGTTATTCATACTTTTTCTCCTACAAAAACTTCTTCCAATTTAAGAAGGATTTCTTCTGGGGAGGGTACAATTCCTCCCATTCTTCCATAGAAGTCGATTAGTACTTTACCATTCACTGCAAGACGAACATCTTCAACCATTTGTCCTGCATTCATTTCTACAACCAGGAAATTTTTAACATGCTTTGCTAAAGTCTTTAACTGATTATAAGGGAATGGGAATAGTGTAATTGGTCTAAACACTCCTGCTTTAATTCCTTTACTACGTGCCATTTCTACTGCTTTAGAACAAATTCTTGCAACTAAACCAAAAGCAACAAGAATAATTTCTGCATCATCACAGTATGACATTTCATAACGGATTTCATTCTTTTCAATTTCTCGATATTTGTTTTGAAGTTGAATATTTATTTTTTCCATATCTTCAGGTTCTATATGAAGTGATGTAATTATGTTTCTTTCTCTTTTATTTGGTTTACCAACTGTTGCCCATAGTTCAATATTTGTTTTACGTGGAATGGGTTCAAATAATTCAACCTTTTCCATCATTTGACCTAATGCACCATCTGCAAGAATCATAACGGGATTTCTATATTTAAAAGCCAGATCAAAACTTAAGGGTACAAAATTCACCATTTCCTGTACAGTTGATGGTGCAAGAACAATCAATTTATAATCGCCGTGTCCTCCTCCCTTAACAGCTTGAAAATAATCTCCCTGAGAAGGCTGAATAGTTCCCAGTCCTGGACCACCTCTCATTACATTTACTATTAAACAAGGGAGCTCTGCACAAGCTATATATGAAATACCTTCTTGCATTAAACTAATACCAGGAGATGATGAAGAAGTCATAACTTTCTTACCTGTGCAAGCGGCACCATAGACCATATTAATCGATGCAATTTCACTCTCAGCTTGAAGTACCAACATTCCAGTTCTTGAATAAGCTTCGCGTGCTAAATATTCAAGAATTTCTGATTGAGGTGTTATAGGATAACCAAAATATCCATCGCAACCAGCTCTTATTGCTGCTTCGGCTAGTGCTTCGTTACCTTTCATTAACGTAAATTCTTTTTTCATGATTGCACCGACATTATATTAGTACTTGTTGTAATTGACTCTTTTTTCTTATCTACCTTACGATAAACTTTAATTATTCCTTCTGGACAAACCAGAGCACAATTAACACAACCAGTACAATTGTCCTTGACTTTAATAATAAAGTGATATCCCTTTGAATTAATTTTTTGTGAAAGACTTAATGTACCCTGAGGACAAGCAACAGCACATAGCTCGCAACCTTTACATTTTTCAATTTCAACAATAATATCCCCTTTTGCTTTTGGCATATAAACCTCAATTTTATTTAAAATAAAAAAAGGTTATAGTTTTGCTATAACCTTTCTCTGTCTAACAAGAATTTATTAGTAGTATTTCCAAAAAAATCAAATTCATTTTAAAGATTCATAAAAGAGCTTATTAATATAAAATTTATATGCCAAGAAAATTTGGAGTCTCTTTAAAAATTTTCATAAGAAAAATAACAATAATTATTGAAAAACAAAGGGTGTAAAATTTAAATTAGAATTGTCTTATATCAAATAAGATTTCTTGTTATCATTTATGAGAATGTTTTTCTTAATTATGAATATGTAAAAAAAATCGTTTTAATTTAACTGGAAAAGCAGATGTTATTCAAAAATAATTTTTGACCATTAAAATTACTTTATATATAAAATTTATCATAATATTGCGTGTTTATCTGCATGATATGAACTTCGAACCAAAGGGGAAGATTCTATTGCTTTAAAGCCAAGTTTTAAACCATATTCTTTATAGAATTGAAACTCCTCTAAAGAAACATAACGATATACAGGAAGATGATTTTTGGTAGGTTGCAGGTATTGTCCAATGGTCATTATATCACAACCAGAACTATACAAATCTTTCATAAGCTCAATTACTTCTTCTTTAGTTTCACCTATACCAACCATAATTCCACTTTTTGTTTTAAGTCCTTTTTCTTTAAACCACCTTATAACATTCAGACTTCTTTCATATTTTGCTTGTGGACGTACAGCATGATATAATCTCTTCACTGTTTCAAGGTTATGATTTAGAATATCTGGCTTATTTTTCATAATTATTTCAAAAGCATGTTCTTCTCCTTTAAAATCGGGAATTAACAGTTCAATTGTAGTATCAGGCATTTTTTCTCTTATTAATCTCACAGTTTCTGAAAAAATAGATGCACCCCCGTCTTTAAGTTCATCTCTATTTACAGATGTTATAACAACATGTTTTAAATTTAGCATTTCAACAGATTCCGCAACTCTACGTGGTTCATCTAAATCTAATTCATTGGGTATACCTAACTTAACATTACAAAAACCACAACTACGTGTGCATGTATCTCCGAGTATCATAAAAGTAGCAGTTCTTTTATTCCAGCATTCTGCAATATTTGGACATTTTGCTTCTTCGCATACTGTATTCAAGTTAAACTTACGCATTAAATCATAAACGTCTTTATAATTTTTACCACCCGGCAAACGTACTTTCAACCATTCAGGTCTTTTACCCGGCTGAATATTTTTCTCAATCTCTTCTTTGAATGCTAATTGATGCTGATTTATTTTCATGAAATTTCCCTGTAATTCATAGTTTAATAAAAATTGTTTTATATTTAATTACATAATTAATATCAAATAATTTTCTCATCAAAATTTTCAAGATAATTTTTTATAGACATTAAAAATTTTCCTCCCAGCATTCCATCTATTAAACGATGATCGTGGCTTAAAGATAAATACATCATTGCTCTAATAGCAATACTTTCAATGCCATTATTTTCAACAACTACAGGTTTTTTCTGGATACTACCTACTCCGAGTATTGCTACTTCGGGTTGATTAATAATAGGCGTACCTATTAAAGTCCCAAACACACCATAATTTGTTATTGTAAATGTTCCATTTAAAACATCATCAGGAGATAATTTTTTTGTCCTTGCTTTCTGACTTAATTCTGCAATTGCTTTTGCAAGTCCAATTATACTCATTTGATCAGCATTTTTAATGTTAGGTACTATTAATCCATCTGGTTCAATTGCAATAGCAATACCAAGATTAATAAATTTTTTAATAATTATTTTATCCCCTTCGATTGTAGAATTCATTATCGGGTATTCTTTAAGTGCTTTAATAACTGCATTCGAAATGAAAGGAAGATAAGTTAATTTTATTCCATCCTTTGCATAAAGATTTTTTTTATCATTAATAAAATTATGAATTCTGGTCATATCAACTTCTGCCACAGATGTAACGTGTACAGAAGTATCTCTACTTTTTATCATATTCTGAATAATTTTCTGCCTAACATGGTCAACAGGAATTAGTTCAGCATTTTGTAATGTTGATTTATTAATAGAACTTATAGCATTTACATCTTTTTCTAACTCAATAATCTTTGAGCGTTTTTTCTTTTCGATATATTCGAGAATATCTTTTTTAGTTACTCTTCCCTTTATTCCTGTACCTATTAAATTATCCAATTCTTCTATTGATAAGTCTTCGCGACGTACAATATTCAATACTGCAGGTGAATAAAAACGATTAGATTTTATTGGACTATTGTTATTAATTATTTCTTCATCCATGAATTTATTTTTAACGTTTTCGCTTGGAATGGGGATGATCCTTGCTATAACTGTTCCAACTTCAATTGTATCGTTTTCCTTATATAGTATTTCTTTTATTATTCCATCTGTGGGCGAAGGTATTTCTGTATCAACCTTATCCGTTGATATTTCCAGAATAATTTCATCCTTTTTTACACTATCGCCAATTTTTTTATGCCATTTTAGAATTGCTCCTGAAGTAATTGATTCACCCATTTTAGGCATTACAATATCGATTATATTTTCCTCACTTTGCCCTGATACATTATTATTTTGGACATTTTCATCTTCACTTTCTATTACTGCCACTAAGGTTCCTACTTCAACTGTTTGATTTTCATCAACCTTTATATCGATTAAAACACCATCGCAAGGAGATGGGATTTCTGAATCAACCTTATCTGTAGTAATTTCAAAAATAATTTCATCCTTTTGGACTTTATCCCCAACTTTTTTGTGCCACTTAATTATTGTTCCTTCTGTTATTGATTCGCCCATTTTGGGCATTACAACTTCAACTTTCATTCAATCTCCAGAGTTTTTTAATAATATAATAACTCTTTAATACCATCATAAATTTTATTTTTGTCTGGAAGAATAAATTTTTCAAGCGAGGATGAATAAGGAATTGGAGTATCTTTTGCAGCAATTCTTTTGATAGGTCCATCAAGATATTCAAAACATTTTTCTGAAATTAATGCAGCAATTTCGGCTCCAAAGCCATTGGTTAATGTATCTTCGTGCACAATAACTACCTTCCCTGTTTTTTTAATAGATTTGTAAATTGTATCCACATCAAGTGGTTGAATAGTTCTTAAATCAATAATTTCTATTGAATAACCTTCTTCTTCGAGTTTTTTAACAGCAATTACTGATTCATGTACCATAGCACCATATGTAACAACAGTTAAATCATTTCCTTCTTTAATAAGATTTGCTTTTCCGAAAGGTAGTAAATAATTCGAATCTGGTTCAGGAGAAGCTGCATAAGTTTGTCTATATAGACCTTTATGTTCAAGAAATAAAACCGGGTCTTTTATTCTCAAAGCTGTCTTTAATAGACCTTTTGCATCTGCTGCATTTGATGGATATGCAATAAGTAAACCCGGCATATGGGCGAAAAAGCTTTCGATATTCTGACTATGATAGATTCCACCATGTATATAACCTCCTACAGCCACTCGAATTACGACAGGTGCTTCAAATAAATTATTTGAGCGATAACGAAACATCACCAATTCATTTCTAATTTGCATAAATGCAGGCCAGATATAATCACCAAATTGAATTTCAACACAAGGCTTTATTCCAGTTAAAGACATACCAATAGCAACTCCTATTATACTTGCTTCGGCTAACGGTGAGTTAAATACCCGATTATTTCCAAATTTAGTTGATAACCCTTTAGTTGCAGTGAAAACACCACCTTTAGGATCAGCAATATCTTCTCCGAAGAGATAAATCTTATCATTAATTTCCATTTCTTCTCTTAAAGCATGATTTATCGCATCAACCATCACAACTGATTTATTGAATTTGCTAGACTTTTCATAAATCGAATGATTTTTTTTATCTGATTCATCAAGTACAAATTTAATAGCAGATTCTGGAGAAGGCTCTGAGCTATTTAATGCATATTCTGCAGCGTTGTTAACTTCCTGACGCATCTGTTGTTTGATATTTTCTATTGCCTTTTCATCCAATATTTTTTCTTTAATTAAATAATTTGATAAAATTAAAATAGGATCCTTCTTTGAATCTTCAATAAGCAGATCAGGTGCAATATATTTTTTCTGGTCGTCAGATGATGAATGGGAAAATAATCTAACCACTTGTGCCTCCACAAGAACTGGACCCTTTTTATTACGTGTATGATAGAAAGCTTTTTGTGCAGCATAAAATGATTGAAAAAAATCTGTTCCATCAATTTCAATACGATAGAGATTTTCATAACCTTTCATCATTTCACAGATAGAACCATTCTTACCAGCAGTTTGATTTTCAACAGGTACAGAAATTGCCCACTTATTATTCTCTATTAAAAAAATAACTGGAAGTTTATCGCGACTGGCCCAATTTACTGCTTCATGAAATTCTCCTTCGCTTGTTGCCCCTTCACCACTGCTTACATAAACTACTCCTTCAGTACCAAGTTTCATAATCTCAAGCGCAGTTCCAACTGCTTGAAGATATTGTGTACCTGTTGGACTTGATTGTGTGGGAATATTTAATTTTTTTGATGCCCAGTGACAGGGCATTTGTCGTCCACCACTCATCTTATCATCAGCTTTTGCAAGAAAATTAAGAAATATTTCTTCAGGTTTTATACCAAGTGTTAACATAAAAGCTAAATCTCTGTAATAAGGGTATCCCCAATCTATACCTTTTTTATATTGCATACCAAAAGCAATTTGAACAGCTTCGTGACCAGCCCCGGCAATATGAAAAAAAGCTTTCCCCTGTTTTATTAAAGTCATTTGTTTATGGTCAATTTCACGAGATAATAACATAATATGAAATGCTTCAAGAAGTTTTTCTTTTGTTGGAATATTATTGGAATAAAAACTATTACTTAATAGATCGACTTGTTCTAAAAAGTTTTGAGTTTTTTCACTATGCATTAATTTTCCCTTTTTTTGTTGAATGGAAGTATAATTAACCTGAAAGTTATTGTAGCTTTTCTTCTCTTAATTCAAAAAATTCTTTTTTTGTGTTTATAACATCATTATAATCAAATACATTTATAAATTCTTCCAGTATAAATTTCTTTGCTTCTTGAATATCAATTTCTTTTTTTAACTCTTTATTCAATGATGTAACATAATGATCTTTAATGCCACAAGGAATTATCCCCCCAAAATAATTCAAATCCGTATTTACATTAAAAGCAAAACCGTGCATCGTTATCCATCTACTTACTTTTATTCCTATTGCAGCTATTTTTCTATTTTCAATCCATACTCCTGTGTATTTTGAATTTCTTTTTGCTTCTATTCCAAATTTCGAACATACATTAATTAAAATTTCTTCTAGTGCACGTAAATATTCATGAGTATCGGCTTTCCATTCAGAAAGTTTAATAATTGGATAACCAACGATTTGACCGGGTCCATGATATGTAATATCTCCTCCCCTATCGATTTCGTAGACTTGAATGCCTAATTCCTTTAATTGCCTATTGTTAATTAATAAATTTTCAGGATTTGCTACTTTGCCAAGAGTATAAGTATGGAAATGCTCAAGTAACAGAAGCGTATCATTAATCTCGTTTCTTAATCGTTTATTAAATATGAAATATTGTAGATTCCAGGCTTTTTTATAATCAATAATTCCTAAGTCGCAATATTGTAATGTTCTCAAGTTAACTTTTACCCATTATTAAGAAAATTTTAAATTGTATATAAGTTATCGACTATATATGAGTAATTTATAAAAAATAAATTACAGTTAATTAACAAGTAGCATAAAAAAATTGTTCATTATTATTGATGAAATAAGATATGATTTAAATGGAACAAACTTCAATTTTCATGATTTGGTAGGATGATAAATTGGGGCTGTAATATAAAATTTACTTCCTTTCCCAAGTTGACTTTCAACCCAGATTTTTCCACCCAGCTTTTCACAAAATTCTTTGCAAAGTATCAAACCTAAGCCGGTTCCTTTTTCTTTTGAATTACCAATTTCTTTATTATTAACATCAATTCTAAATAGTTTATTTATATCACTTTCACTGAGCCCAATTCCTGTGTCTTCAACACACACTCTTACAAAACCATCTTCATCTTGTGTTGATACTATTACTTTCCCATTTTCATTAGTAAATTTAATAGCATTTGTAAGAAGATTTCTAATTACTGTATAGAGTAAGTTTTTATCGGCATATACCATTAATGAGGAATTCATATTAACACTTAATTCAATATTTTTCTTTTCTGCTTGAGATTTTACAAGCTCAACAGCTTCTTTAATAATATTTTTAATAGATAATACTTCGAGATTTATTTGTAGTTGCCCTGACTGAGCTCTAGCCCAGCTTAAAAGATTTTCAAGAAGTTTTTGTGTATTACGGGCTGTATTATAAATCGTTTTTATATATTCTTTTTTTTCTTCATCAGACAATTCATCATAATCTTCTACTAATATTTCAGAGAAACCAAGCAGGGTTATAAAAGGATTCTTTAAATCATGGCCAATAATAGAAAATAGTTTATCTTTGGCAGAATTTAGTTCAGCAAGTTTTTTCTCAGACTCATAAAGTTGATTATAAAGCTCAACATAACGAGCTGCTTCCTGTTCAATTTGATCACGAGAATAAGCTATATCCTGAAGTAATTTTTCTCTTTCTAATTCTGCTTCAATTCTATCAGTTATATCTCTTATGATAAAAAGAATTTGAATGGGTAAATTTACTTCGTTTCTGATAACATCAATTTTCGATTCAACATAAAAAAATGAACCATCATTACGATTAAGTCTGAATATATAAGAATTACAATGTTTTCCTTGCGATAATTCACGTAAATTTTCTGTAAATTTTTCCAGATCATCTTTGAATACAAAATCATTTAATTTTTTACCAAATAATTCTTCTATACTTATATTTCCAACCATTTCAACGAATTTATCTGAAGCAAAAGAAATTGCTCCATCAAGTTCTGTAGTAACTATACCATCGGGTGAAGTCGATAAAATTGATTGCGATAGTAATTCACTTTTAAGTATTTTTTCTTCTGCTAATTTACTTTCAGAAATATTTTGAGCATATACTGAAACTCCGATTATTGTATTTGTTTTATTTTTAACAGGATTAAAATAAACTCTATAATAGTCATTTTCATAATGATCAAAGGATATTTCTTTGGAAAATTTATTTCCTTTTAATGCTTTATCATAACATTTTTTCCAAAATTCAATTTCACTTTGATTTAATATAGAAAAAAAATTATCGCCGGCTTTTATTTCTCTGGAATATCTCTTCGATATATATTCATAAAAATTCCTATTTAAAGAAATGATATTATAATCTGTATCTATAAACCAAATAAAATCATTGTTATTATTCATTAATGATTCAAACAGGGAATCAATTTCCACTTGTTTTATCACGTTAATTTTTCCTGCTGTTATTGTATCTAGCATATTTTATTTTGATACTTTTGCAATTTATTATCGAAAAAATATCAATTTTTTTATAGTTTAATTTTATCGATATGTAATATTTAATTAATTTCGTTAATTAATACGGAGTAAAAATGCCAACATTAATGGTGAGTGTATCTGGTATACGTGGAATAATCGGGGACGGACTTGACCCAAATGTAATCGTAAAATACACATCAGCATTCTCAGAATTTTGCGGGAAAGGGAAAATTATTTTAGGAAGCGATGGAAGAATATCAGGTGAAATGGTAAAAAATATTGTTAAGGGTACTTTAATTGCTAAAGGTAATGATGTAGTTGATATAGGTATCTGTCCAACACCTACAGTTTTATTCAATGTTAAAAAATTGAAAGCATCGGGTGGAATACAAATATCCGCAAGTCATAATCCTAATGAATGGAATGCTCTGAAGTTAATTAATAGAAATGGTGAGTTTATTAGTCCTGAAGAGAATATTAAAATGTTGCAATTATTAAATAGTGCTCAAAATAATTTTTCCAGATGGAATAAACTTGGAAAGGTAAAAAACTTTGAAGAAGGATTACAAAATCATATTGAAGCTGTTTTGAATATGGATTTTATAGATATTAAAAAAATACGCCGAAGAAAATTAAAGATTTTACTTGATTGTGTTAATGGTGCTGGGTCATATTCTATGCCAGTTTTATTAAAAAAACTTGGTTGTGAAATTATAGAAATGAACTGTGAAAAGACAGGTATATTTCCAAGGCTACCAGAACCTATTCCTGAAAATCTTAGGTCAACAATGAGAGCAGTAAAAAAATTTAAAGCAGATCTTGGAGTTGTTGTTGATCCTGATGTAGATAGGTTGGTTTTAATTACAGAGCGAGGTGAACCTTTCAACGAGGAAAATACAATAACCCAGGCAGTAAAATTTTACTTGTCTAAAAAGAAAGGGAATGTGGTAGTAAATTTATCAACAACTAGAGCAGTTGATGATATAGCCAGTCAATATGGTTGTAAAGTTTTTCGTTCACCGGTTGGAGAGGCTAACGTAGTAAAAAAAATGAAGGAGGTTCAGGCAATAATTGGTGGAGAAGGAAGTGGTGGAGTAATAGTACCAGAAGTTAATTTTGGGAGAGATGCGCTCGTAGGAACTGTTATTCTTTTGCAGCACCTTATTGAATTTGGTGGAACGCTTAATGAACTGAAAAATTCACTTCCTCAATATTTTATAGTGAAAAAGAAAATTGAAATAGATAATAAAAATCCAGACGATATACTTTCACAAATCAAAAACAAATATTCATCATATAAAATTAATATTGAAGATGGTTTGCGGATAGATTTTGATGACCACTGGGTTCATTTTAGAAAATCTAATACTGAACCAATAATTCGTTTAATAGTTGAAGCGAAATCAAAAAAAGAAGTATCGAAACTAGCTGAAATGTATTTTAACGAAGTTAAGTATTGTTAATATTAATTTTTCATTCAATTATATTTCAACCTGAACAGTAACTTGATAATAGTAATTATTCAGCCTGATATACTAAATAAATGATTTTGGCTTGCCTATTAAAATCTTTCAAAAAATTCTTTAATAGAATATACAACATATTCTATTTGTTCCTGCGAAAGCTCTGGATATATAGGTAGTGCCAGTGAAGTTTTAGCAGCATTATTTGATTCAGGAAATTCTTCATCGTTATAACCAAGATAATTAAAACATTCCTGACGGTGAAATGGTACTGGATAATAAATTTCGCACCCTATCTCTTTAGTTTTCAAAAATTCTAAAAGTTCATCTCTATTTTCAACTCTAATAACAAATTGATTATAAATGTGATAATTAAATACACCTGAATTTTTATAAATTGCCTTCGGTAATAAAATTTTACTTTTATCATCGAATGAAATATTATCGTCATCAACTGCTAAATTTAATTCTATAAACTTTTTTTTGTATAGCTCAGCATATTTTCTTCTTTGCTGTGACCATGAATTTAAGTATGGTAATTTAACTCTTAATACAGCAGCTTGGAGTGTATCTAATCTAAAATTACCACCTACATATTTATGAAAATATTTTGGTTCCATACCATGCACACGCATAATTTTCATTTTATGGTAATATTCTTCGTTGTTACAAGTAATAATTCCACCATCACCAAATCCCCCTAAATTTTTACTGGGGAAGAAAGAAAAGCATCCTGCATCTCCAATTGTACCCACATATCTACCATCTTTATATTGAGTACCGATTGCTTGTGCTGCATCTTCAATTACTTTCAAATTATACTTTTTAGCAATGTCGATAATTGCATCCATATCTGCACTTTGACCAAAAAGATGGACTGGAATAATTGCTTTCGTTTTAGATGTAATTTTTCTAACAATGTCATCTGGATTTATATTAAATGTGACAGGCTCGATATCCACAAAGACAGGCTTAGCATTCAATCTTGCAACAACACCAGCAGTAGCAAAAAAAGAATAATCAGGGACAATAATTTCATCTTCTGGTTTTATATCCAGAGCCATTAGTGATAATAAAAGTGCATCTGTACCTGATGAAACACCAATTGCATATTTACAATTTAGATAGCTACAAATTTCTTCCTCTAATTTTATTACATCTGGCCCCATAATAAAATATTGTGAATCGATAACTCGTTGAACTGCCTCATCAATCTCTTCTTTGATTGATTGATATTGAGGTTTTAAGTCAAGTAAAGGAACTTTCATTTTTCTACCTCCACAACAATTCCGTTTATCAATTGATATTTTTTATTAGACTTTTTACAATAAGCAAATCCTTCATCATCAAAAATTAATTTTTCTCCAGCCTCACTCATCCAACCTATTAACTTTGCTGGATTACCAACAACTAATCCGTAATCTGGAACATCCTTTGTAACTACAGCTCCTGCACCTACAAATGCAAACCTACCAATTGTAACACCACAAACTATTGTACAATTTGCTCCAAGTGAAGCACCGAATTTAATAAGTGTTTTTATATAGTATTCACTACCCCTTTGAGGATATTTACTTCGAGGGTTAATAATGTTTGTAAAAACCATTGAGGGTCCGCAAAATACATAATCTTCCAGTGTAACACCTTCATAAACTGAAACATTATTTTGTATTTTCACGTAATTCCCAATTACAACATTACTTCCAATGTTTACATTTTGTCCCAATACACAAAATTTTCCAATTTTAGCCCCAGATTGAATATGACAAAAGTGCCAAATTCTTGTCCCCTCTCCTATTTCTACATTCTCATCTATGTAAGATGATTCATGAACAAAATATTTCATTCTTGTATCATAATTATTTTTCTAAAGAATTAACTTAATTAGCTTTTTCAGGATAAGCAAATATTTAATAAACCATTCTGATAAAATTTTATCTATAATAAAATTAGGACGATTTCTTGCTGCGTCTAATGTTCTATATAAATATTCTCCAATAATACCTAATGCTATCATGATAAAAGATGATGTAAATAATAATACAATCATAATAGAAGACCATCCTTGCATCGGTATTTTCGAAGTGATTTTTGAATACACTATTAAACCTGCATAAACAAGGGCTAATATCCCTAACGAAATACCTACAATACTGATAATTCGTAGTGGTAAATAAGTAAAAGCAACAAAGCTATCAATAAAAGATTTTATTTTTTTAGATAATGTCCAACCTGATTTTCCTATTTCTCTTTTTCTACGAGTGTAGGGAATACTCACATATTCATATCCCATCCATATAAACAAATAAGGAAGATAAAAATTTTTTTCATTCATTTTTATGAGTTCTGTTCGTAATTGTTCATCGAAGAGCCATAAGTCAAATCCACCTTTTGGAGCATTGGTAAGAACATATTTTCGAATAAGATTATGATAAGTATTTGAAAATAACTTTGTAAGAAAAGTGTCTTCACGATTGACTTTTTGAGCTAATACTAGTTTATAACCATTTAACCAGTGTTGATACATTTGCGCAATAAGCTCTGGCGGGTCCTGTAAATCAGCAGCTAGTACAACACAGCAATTTCCCGTGGAATGAGATATTCCACATAGTGAAGCATTTCCAGCTCCAAAATTTCTTGATAATTTTATCAATTTTACTTTTTGCGGATATTGATGATACACTTTCATTAATTCATTGAAGGTATTATCTTTGCTTCCATCATCTACGAACACATATTCAAATTCTACATCTTTTGGAAAATTTCTCTCATTTTCCAATAATACGGGAAAAGTCACAGGTATATTATATTCATTATAATAACAAGGAACAATAATGCTAATTTTAGGCATTTTAAATAAATTTTTCTAGTCGATGTATATTGCTGAAATCAAATGAGTAATGAAAATGTGCATGAATTATCGCATTAAAGCTTTCTTTATATTCGCTTACGCCCAAATTTAAGTCATTTCCATTATTATTAGAAGTACCCATGCTAAAAAATTTTTTAGTAGAGGTATATTGTTGTATTAAACGGTAAAATAACAAATCAAGGGCGCCAATTTCTCTTCCGATATCAATAGAAGAGATATATTGGCAGTGCACAGTGTTTTCAAAAACAAAAAGTGTTACTCCTGCTACTAGTTTTTTGTCAAGATATGCATTAGCCTGTAATATGTTATTTGAGAATTTTTGATGTAAAGATATGATTTCATCTATTGAATGAACAGGTTTAGTTTGATATTTCTCCCATAAATTTGGTTCTAACACTTCATTCCAAAAACCATTAAAGTTATTATCGACAAGAATTTCAATAGTTTGTTTTTCTGCTTTCTTTATATATCTCCTTCTTCTTTCTTGTAGTTTAATATCTTCTTTTAAATGAATAACAAAAGATGTATCTACTCTGGTTAATTCAGCATTGACCATTTTCATAATAAAATGTTCTGCATCACAACTCCTTTTAGCAATATAATTAGGAATTACTTTATATACTATTTTTTTAATACCTTTCTCTTTGTAGTATTTTGTGATATAATAAAAGTAACGAATGATTTCCTGAATATGTTTTCTCTCTTTTAATATCAATCCACCATAAGTTAATCCTTGATGTGAATATATTGTGTTATCATTAACATTAGCAGGCAATATGGCTTTTATATTTTCTTTTTCATCTAATAAAATGACAGAAGCATCTTTAAACCTATCCTGATGATATTCCATAAAATTTCTATGAAATAAAAAATTACCATTTTCAGAAGTAAGCACGAAATCATTCCATTTTTCAAAGTAAGAAATATTGTATGGTACTACTTTCATTATTAAAAACTTTGTGTTTCTATCAGTTTATAGTAATATCCTTTTTTTTGAATTAATTCGTGATGTGTTCCTTGTTCTACTATTTCACCTTTGTTTAAAACGACGATATTATCTGCATTCATAATGGTGCTTAAACGATGAGCAATGATAATAATTGTTTTATTATGTTTAATTTTCTGTATAGTTTCTTGAATAATTTTTTCATTTTCTGTATCTAATGCAGATGTTGCTTCGTCTAATATCAAGATGGGGGTGTTACGAAGAATAGCACGCGCTATGTTTATTCTTTGTCTTTGCCCGCCACTTAATAAAGCCCCTCTATCACCCACATAAGTTTCATATTGTTGCGGTAATTGCATAATGAATTCGTGAGCATTAACCATTTTTGAGGCATTAATAACTTCATTGCCAGAATATGTTCTGCCAAATAGGATATTATTTTTTATAGTATCATTAATTAAAAATCCATCTTGTGCAACTAAAGCTATTAAGTTTTTTAATGAATCCTGTTTTAAGTTTTTTATATTAATAGAATCGATTAAAATTTCTCCACTGTCAGTATCATAAAATCTCAACAAAAGATCTGTCAATGTGGTTTTACCACTACCACTTTTACCAACCAATGCTATTGTTTTTCCTTTTGGTATCGTCAAATTGATGTTCTTTAAGATAAATCCTTCATCTCCCTTTAAATAAGAAAAACTGATATTTTTAAACTCAATGTTATGTTTAAATTCGGTATAATCAATGGCATTAGGATATTCAATGATATTATTTTGTTCATTTAAAATACGATAAATTCTTTTTTCTGATACTAATCCTTTTTGTATGGTATTATATGCTTGTGACATTTGTTTAATAGGAGGAATGATTTGAGAAGCTATACCAAAATAACCAATGAATGCCGATGCAGAAAGCTCGTTATTAAAAACTAACTTAGACCCCAAATACAAAATAAACATTAAGATACCAAGAACTACTACTTCAGTGGCGGGAGATGCCAAATCATTTTTACGATATACTTTTAAATTTTGCTCAAATAAATTTTGGTTAGTTGTCTTAAATTTTGTACTGATATATTTTTCTATTCCAAACGCTTTAATTATTTTAATACCACTTAAACTTTCCTCTATAATAGCAAATAATTGAGCTAAAATTGTTTTACTTTTTTCCGCACTTTTTCTTAGGCTTTTGCTAATCAAAACTATTCCTAATGCAGCAACAGGAATGAGTAGAAAAATATAGAGCGTAAGATGTGGACTAATAACAATCATAGATGTGATAGAAACGAGCAAGCTAATAGGTTCTCTAAAAATGAGTTCTAATGTTTGCATAATGCTCCATTCTATCTCTAAAACATCGGTGGTCATTCTACTGATGATATCACCTTTTTTTTCTTTGTTGTAGAAAGATAAAGGTAAATCTAAAAGTTTATCCATCATTTTGTTTCGCAAATCCCTGACTACACCATTTCTAATGGGAGCGATGAAAAACATTGCTAAATAACGACACAGGTTTTTCATCAATGTAAGTGAAAAAACTAATAAACAAATACCTATCAAAACAGTTTCTTTTCCGTACATTACAATATATTCTGATAGTTTATATTGTATAAAACGCTTGATACTGTCACTATTCAATTCTAAAGAAACAGGAGAGGATAATATCGTTTGAAAAAAACTTTCAGGCTGAAAAAGCACATCTAAAAAGGGAATAACAAGTGTTATGGAAATAACTGAAAACAAAGAAAAAAAGATATTACTTATGATATTTAATATAGCGAAATGCCAATATCCTTTTAGATATTTTATAGCAGTGAATAGTTTCATAATTGCCGAAATATAATGATTTACTTATCTGATTTTTTGTTTATTTAAATTCATTAGTTAAAGCAAAATATTGACAAAAAATGAATAATCAAGGAATCGATAATATAGTATGAATTATCTTTTTTCGCTTGCTTGTGGATAATTCATTAAATTAGCTGCAAAAATGCATGCAAACAAAATTCAATAAAGAAGCATTTCAGAGAATTATTCAAATAATGGATGAGCTGAGAGAACAATGTCCTTGGGACAAGAAACAGACATGGGAGAGTCTTAGAACTCTTACTATTGAAGAGGTATATGAGTTATCGGATGCTGTCGTTCAGAAAAAGCATGACCAAATAAAAGAAGAGTTAGGCGATGTTTTTTTACATGTTTTGTTTTATTCCAGAATTGCCTCTGAAGAGGGAAAGTTTGACATTAATGATGTGGTTCAATCATTAACAGATAAACTAATATCCAGACATCCTCATATTTATGGAAATATAAAAGCAGAAACAGAAGAACAGGTAAAACAAAATTGGGAAAAAATAAAGCAAGAGAAGGACAATACAAAAAATGGGGTATTATCAGGAGTGCCACAGTCATTACCTTCCATCATTAAGGCTTTGCGAATGCAAGAAAAAGCTGCTGCCGTAGGATTTGATTGGAACAATCAAAAAGATGTTTTAAATAAAGTAAAAGAGGAATTAAACGAATTTTTGAAAGAAATAGAAACAGAGAATATCAACCAACAAAACATAGAAGATGAATTTGGAGATGTTTTATTTTCTCTTATCAATTTAGCAAGGTTTTTGAAAATAAATCCCGATTCTGCTTTAGAAAAAGTAAATCAAAAATTTTTAAACAGATTTAATTATATAGAGAAAAAATTAAAAGAGAATAATAAAAAAATATCTAATGTAAGCTTGGAAGAAATGGAAAAATACTGGGTAGAAGCCAAACAACAACAATTGTGAAATAGTTTTTTCTGTGTTATGAAAGCACTTACTTTGAAGTTCATTAAAGAAAATCAAAGCTATTTATTACCAATTTTGTTTTTTTATATTTTTGCCATTTATAGGATTTTTTTATACTCTAAAATAGATAATCATTTGTTTTTTAATCAACATGTAGGGAACTATTACATAGATTGGTTTTTCAAATATATCACTCATTTTGGAGATGGATTCTTTTTGATATTTATTGTACTATTATGGATTTTTAAAAATATTCGTCAAGCATTGATTTTACTGACATCTTATGTAATAGCAGGAGGATTAACATCGATTCTGAAGAATTATATTTTTGACGAAGGACGTCCTCATTTCATATTTGGATATTATTATCCTCATATACATGTAAAGTATGTAGAAGGTGTAGAGTTATTAGCATTAAATAGCTTCCCCAGTGGGCATAGTACAACAGCATTTGTATTATTTACTTTTATTGCTATACAAGTAAAATATCATTGGCAAAAATTTTTACTAAGCATCATAGCCTCTTTGGTAGTATTTAGTAGAGTTTATTTATCTCAACATTGGCTAAATGATATATTCGTAGGTTCTTTAATAGGATTAATACTAACCTGGATAATTTATTTGATTTTTGAAAAATATCGTATTTTAAATCAATTGAATAAAAGTATTTTGCAGTAAAAGATAAGAACGCGTATATTGATTTTATTATTATTACTCACAAAGCGTGATGAGCAGTAGCATTTTGTTTTTGAAAATTTTGTTAAGCTATAGTTTTTACTTTATTTTAACGGCAAAATCTTTTTATGATTCCGTTCTCACCACCAAGAATAGATGATGAAATCTGCAATGCCGTTGTTGAAACATTAAAATCGGGATGGATAACTACAGGACCTAAAACCAAGCTATTCGAAAAAAGAATAGCTGAATACTGCGGAGTAAAAAATGTGCTGTGTTTAAGTTCTGCAACTGCAGGATTAGAAACAATGTTGCGTTGGTTTGGAGTAAAAAATGGTGATGAAGTAATTATACCTGCATATACTTATAGTGCCACTGCTAATGTAGTTATACATTGTGGTGCAACACCTGTTATGGTAGATGTAAACTCTGACGATTTTAATATATCTATAAAAGAAATTGAAAAACATATTAATGAAAGAACGAAAGTAATAATTCCTGTTGATTTTGCAGGATATCCTGCAGATTACGATGAAATTATGGAATTAGTAAATTCTAAAAAATATTTATTTCATCCTGAAAATAATCGACAAGAGACCTTAGGTAGAATAATGGTTTTATCTGATGCCGCACACTCATTTGGAGCAATATACAAGGGTAAGAAAACTGGTTCTTTATGTGACGCAACCGTGTTTTCTTTTCATGCAGTAAAAAACCTGACTACAGCTGAAGGCGGCTCAATTGCTTTGAATCTACCATCATCATTTGATAATGAAACAATTTATCAACAACTTTGTATAAATACTTTGCATGGCCAAACCAAAGATGCTTTGGCAAAAACACAAAAAGGAAGTTGGAAATACGATATTATAGAAGCAGGATTTAAATACAACATGACCGACATTTTAGCAAGTATAGGTTTAGTAGAATTAGCAAGGTATGATAAAGACAACTTACAGAAGAGAAAAAAAATTTTTGATTTTTATACAGAAGAATTTGAAAAATTACCACAGTTCCAATGTCCGATATATGAAACAAAAGATAAAACATCCTCATATCATGTGTATGCACTGAGAATTAAGGAAATTAGCGAGCAACAAAGAGACACTATCATTCAAGAGATTTTTAATTTAGATGTGTCAGTAAATGTTCATTTTATTCCATTACCAATGATGAGCTTTTACAAATCATTAGGGTATGATATTAAAAACTATCCTGTAGCGTACGATAATTATTCTAGAGAAATTTCTTTACCTGTTTATTATGATTTAACCGATGAACAATTGGAAATAGTTGTAAATACTGTGAAAACAGCTGTCCGAAAAGTGTTGAAATAACATGATGAAAAGAATTTTTGACATATTTTTTTCTTTGATAATGTTAACCATTTTATTACCTGTTTTTGTAATAATTTCAATACTTATAATTATTGATGACGGATTACCTATATTTTACTCACAAGAGAGAGTAGGTAAGAATTTTCACATATTCAAACTTATTAAATTCCGGACGATGTATAAAAATTCTGATAAAAAAGGTTTATTAACCACTAGCACAAAAGATAAAAGAATTACAAGAGTTGGGTACTATCTAAGAAAATATAAATTAGATGAACTACCGCAATTCATTAATGTTCTGAAAGGCGATATGAGTATAGTAGGACCAAGACCAGAAGTAAAGAAATATGTAGATTTATACAATGATGAACAGAAAAAAGTATTATCAGTAAAGCCTGGCATTACGGATGAAGCATCCTTAAAATATATTGATGAAAGCCGTATTTTAGAAGCATCGGAAAATCCTGAAAAATTATATATTGAAAAAATAATGCCAGAAAAATTAAAGATTAACTTACAATATATTGAGCAGCAAAATTTTCTTTACGATTTGAAAATTATAAAAAAAACATTTATTAAAATATTCTTTAGGAAATAAATCAATTAAAATTTCGTTTTTTGCTATATGATTTTGACAAAAAAATATTCAAGGTATGATGAACACTTAAAAACAATTGTGTATTCTATTTGCTGCTTTATTTTTCTCTTCAATATTATTTCTTGTAAAAAGGATAAAATAAAAACAGACAATAATGTACAGATTAATTTTTCAGCAGATAGTGTGTTATTTGATACTGTTTTCACAACGGCTGGTTCTTCTACAAGGTATATTAGGATTATCAATCCATATAAACAAAAAATAAAAATTAGTAAAATCTATTTGCAAAATGGTAATACCTCTCCATTTCTTCTAAATTTAGATGGAAGTTCAGGAAAAAGTTTTTATGATGTAGAATTAGACGCAGATGATAGTCTGTATCTTTTTATACAAGTTAATATAAATCCTTTATCTTCCAACAGTCCATTGATTATTCAGGATTATGTAGTTTTTGAAGTAAACGGTAATGTGCAAAAAGTATATTTAGAAGCATGGGGGCAAAATGCTTATTATCATAAACCAACAAATGCTATTTATTTCTCTAATGGATATTATTTGCCGTATTCTACAATATCTTCAATAAATAATGCTACAGTAACATGGACAAATGATAAACCTCATGTAATATACGGATGGTTAGTAGTAGATTCATCTCAAACGCTCATCATGCAGCCGGGAACAAAAGTATATTTTTACCAAAATGCAGGATTATGGGTGTATAGATATGGTACGCTCAAAGTACAAGGAACTTATGGAAATGAAGTTGTATTTGAAGGATTCAGAAGAGAGGCTGACTTTATGGATTTACCGGGACAATGGGATAGAATATGGATTAACGAAGGTAGTAAAGAAAACGAAATAAATTATGCTATCATTAAAAATGGATTTATAGGTATACAAGCAGAAGTTATCAATACAGTGTACAATGCAGACCCAAGAAGAATAAAAATTACTAACACGCGAATTTACAATATGAAAAAATGGGGATTGTATAGCTTAGGATACAACATTTATGCCGGAAACAATATCATTGCCAATTGTGAGGAACATGCATTAGTAATAGCATTAGGTGGTAATTATAATTTTATCCATAATACATTTGCTAACTATTGGGATAAATCTTCTCGCTCAAAAGAATGTGTATATATTAATAATTATACAAATAGCTCTGTTTTTCCTTTAGATACTTGCTATTTTGGGAATTGCATTATTGATGGCTCATTAAGCAATGAATTAAATTTAGACTTAAATACAACTAATCCTACTTACATACCAAAAGATACTTTTAATTATTGTTTAATTAGAACTACTACAAATACATCAAACCCACATTTTAAAAATTGTATTATCAATCAATCACCTAAATTCGTTGATCCTGTTTTATACGATTTTTCTTTACAAAACGGCTCATCTTGTATCAATGCAGGAAATAACGCTGATGCTGTAAAATTTCCATTTGATATTAAAAATCAGAGTCGTTTTGCTGATGCAGCTCCAGATTTAGGAGCTATAGAGAAATAGAGAGAAAATTATCATCACTCACTAAAGAGTTCAAGTTAAATTATGAAAAAGCTTTTCTTTAAGTATCCATCTTTGAAAAATTACTATCCCCGAAAATTTTGATATTTGAAAGCTTTCGAAGTTATTCTGGAGATAGAGGAGATCGGATTGATGCTTACATCTTTTACGAGGAGTAACGAAAATCTGCTTAAATTACTCTTCTTTCTTCCCTGCTAATAAATACATCACTGCCATTCTAACAGCCACACCATTTTCTACTTGTTCTAAAATAATGGAATGTCTGCCATCTGCTATATCACTAGTCATTTCTACACCACGATTAATAGGACCAGGGTGCATAATAACAATATCCTTTTTTATTTTATCTAACATTTCTTTATTAAGTTGATATAATAATGTATATTCTCGTAATGAAGGAAAGTACTTTGTATCTTGTCTTTCTAATTGAATACGGAGTATATTAGCCACATCACACCATTCAATTGCTTTGTACAAATCAGTTTCCACTTCAACATTCAAAGAATGAATATGCTTAGGAATAAGTGTAAGAGGTCCACATACTTTGACTTGAGCCCCCATTTTGTGGAGAAGTAATATGTTAGATAAAGCAACTCTCGAGTGCAGAATATCTCCCACTATTGCTACGCGGATATTTTTGAGTGTTCCAAATTTCTCTTTAATAGAAAAGGCATCTAACAATGCTTGTGTAGGATGTTCGTGTGTTCCATCTCCGGCATTAATAATATGTGCTTCCACTTTTTTAGATAAAAATACACACGCGCCTGGTGAAGAATGTCTCATGACTATCATATCTACTTTCATCGCAAGAATATTGTTGGCAGTATCTATTAAAGTTTCTCCCTTTTTTACCGAAGAAGAAGATGCGGAAAAGTTAATAACATCTGCACCTAATCTTTTTTGAGCCAATTCAAAAGATATTCTTGTGCGGGTAGAATTTTCGAAAAACAAATTAGCAACAGTAATGTCTCGCAATGAGGGTACTTTTTTGATAGGCCTATTAATCACTTCTTTGAAAGATTTTGCTGTTTCAAGAATAAGTTCTATATCTTGTTTTTTTAGGTCTTTGATACCTAATAAATGCTTAGTGGAAAGTTGCCCCATTTGCTTTATTTTTCTTTATATTGAAGATATATTTTGCTTTTTTTCCAATCTTTTGCCCAATTGATAAGAACAGTTTGATTATCAAAAGAATCTATGTTCATACCAAAATAATTCGGTTCAATAGGCAATTGTCTTGAAAATCTTCTATTTATTAAAACCATTAGTTCTATGCTTTCTGCTCTTCCATAATTTTGTAATGCGTCCAAAGCTGCTCTAATAGTTCTTCCTGTGTACAAAACATCATCTATTAAGACAACTTTTTTGTTTTCTATTGAAAAATCAGGTTGTATTCTTTGTGGAGATGGAGAAAGAGGTTTTAATTTAAAGTCGTCGCGATAGAAAGTGATGTCTATTTCTGCATAATCGATATTGTTTATCTTTTTTGAAGAATGTAGTAAATCATATATAATTCGGGAAAGAAAAACACCTCTTGGTTGTATCCCAACAATGACAAGGTTTTTAGATGAATAGTAATTTTCAATAATTTGTCGAGATAAGCGTTGAATCGTTAATTCCAAAAGTTTGTCCTGCAATAATATCATTTTTTTATCACGAGTTTTAGAATGACTCATAATTTTTGCTGTAATAATAAGCATTTTCTATTGTTGAAGACAAGATTTAGATGTTTTCGTATATAGGATTGTTTTTTGGGAATCTAAAATTAAAATAATCAAGCAAACTCTTCCTGCAGGTTATTTTTTACATCAAACCCTTATCCCAATTATACAAATATCGTCAGTTTGTTCCCCATCTTCTCTCCAATCATAATGATAGTTAAGAAGTTGTTCTTTTTGTGCAGAAGGTTCTAATGAAGATATTTTTATTAAAATATCTTTGAATCGTTTTTTAGTGAATTTTTTCTCTTTCATTTGGCTATTGTACTTTTTACCTCCAAATTGATCTGCATAGCCATCAGAAAATAAATATATCATATCTCCTTTTTGTAAGGGCAACTCATAATCGGTAAAAGGAGTTGATACACTACTATATCCTACTGTTCTTTTTTGTGCAGGGATTTCTATGAGTTCATTATTTCTGACAATATAAATAGGGTTATTAGCACATGCGCATTTTAAGATATTACTTTCTTTTTCTATTACAGCAAAGACCATGTCTGCACTATCTTTCACTTCAGCTTCCTGATGTTTATACTCTAGTACTTTTTGAATTTTTTTGGAAACGAATTCTAAGGCTTCAGCAGGAGAGTTTACATCTCTTTCAGTTAAAGATTGTTTAATATATGCTAATACTAATATACTCATAAAGGCGCCGGGAACCCCATGTCCCGTACAGTCACCTACACATATGGCGCTTAATCTTATTCCATCATTCGTTTTGATTTCGTTACTAAAATAAAAATCTCCTGAAATAATATCTTTTGGCATATAAATAATAAAAGAATTTGGATATAGCTTTTTTACTTCATTTTCAGATGGTAAGGAAGATTGCTGTAATCTTTTGGTGTATTGGATACTATCTAGTATTTCAATATTTTTTTGTTCTATTAATTGATTTTTTTCAGCAAGTTCTTTTGTTCTAATGCTCACAAGGGTTTCTAATTCTTGTTGTTTTTGTTTTAAATCATATTCTCTTTTTTTCATAATTAACATGATAATTCCAAAGAGAGATAAAATAGCTATGGTTCTAAACCACCATGTTTCCCAAAAAGGAGGTAGTACATTAATATAAAAGCGAATAGGCTGCTTGTTCCATATATTAAAATTATTGGATGCAAAAATTTCAACAGTATGTTTCCCCAGTGATAATTCATTTAGAATAATTAACCCTTCATTTTGATAATGAGACATTTTATCCAAAATATATTTGTACTTTACTTTTGACCCATCACTTAAGCAAACTCCAAAAAAGTTTATACTAAATTCTTCAAAATTGTAGGGTAATTCGTAAGTACTATCTTGTGTAAAATGTAATTCATACTCTTTATTTGCTAATTTATAGGATATTTTTTCTATAAGAATAGTTGGGGGTTTAGAGTTATATGATACTTTCTCAGTAGGAATTTTGTAAAGCGTTAATCCATTAGCAAAATAAATATCAGTACCTACCATAAATGGTATCATGTCTAATTTAAAACTCTCTGGATATTGTTTTGCACGTTCATAATTTTCATTTAATATATCTTCATAGCTAATCAATTGGATACCATCCCAAGTAATTAACCACACATTTTCATTTTTATCTACAAAAACATTTTCTACATAGTTAGAGAGTAGTCCATTGGCATAATTAAACAAATGATAATAAGCAGTATCTAAAGTTTTATTAAGATGATAAATGATAAGTCCTCGTGTATATTCTTGACAAATAACAAGTTTTTTATATGCTAGTAACGGATATAAGCGTTCTTTTAATATAGGAGATTGCAGTCCTTGAACATAAATGGGAGATATGTTTTGTGTTTTAAAATCATATTTATAGAATTTATCTTTGACTTCAGGAATAAGAATTTGAATATTTTCAGAAGTATTAGTTAAGCAGTATTCTATTTTTTCCATATCCTTTATGCAAGTAAACCTATTGTTTTGTATAGAATCATTTACTTCGCCTATTCTGTTTTCTGAAATTGTGTATAATTGTTGATAAGGTAATGGAAATAATTGTAATAAACCATTAAAAGTTGCATACCAGATATTCCCTTCTTCATCAGGGATGAGCTCTATTATGTAATTTTCCTTTTCTAATTCTTTTTTAATGACCTCTGGAATAATAATTTTCTGATGATTTAAATCTATTAAACGATACCCATTGATTATCAAAGCATTATTATACTTATATAGTGGCTTGTAAAGTGAAGCAAAAAATTTATCTTCGTCTTTATTTTTTATTTCACTTTGAATGCTATCAAAAATAAAAGACTGTTCTTTTTTTGATAAAATAAATACCCCATCTTGTGCAGGAAATATAAAGCTTTCTTTATATAAAAATCCATTTCCTAGTAATGTTATATCAGGAATGTCTTCTTTTTTTCTTAAAAATGTTTTAGATAGATTTTCTTTATTAATAATAATAATAGGATGAGTCGAGATGAAATTATCGGGTAGTATATAGTAAGAATTTTCTGTTTCAAATATCCCCGCCATTATGAATTCAATATCATCACATATTTTTCTAAATGTATTGCTTTGATAAACATATAGAGTTCTAGTATCATTTTCTTTATTGTAAAATGAATAAAAAACATTTCCATAGTTAGAATACAATAAATTAGAAGGGAATGAATAATTATCAGGGTACTTTTCAAATGGTTTACTTATTACTTGTGATTTTTCATAATCATATTCTATAATGCCTTTTTTGAAATATCTAACACCATTTTTATCTGTTACTCCATCTTCTCCCTTCATGGCAAGAGTATCAGACAAAAACACATCCAGGTAATTTCTTTTTTTATTAGATGTTTTTACATATCCATATTTCATTGAATAAAGAATACTTCCGTCTTTTAATTCTTGAATTGAAAAATTATTGACTTTATTAACAGGAGCAATGAGAGAGTCGTTTAGATAATTTGCAAAAACCTTTCCATTATATCTTGTAATCCCATTACCATTTCCAATCCATAATAGTCCCTTTTTATCTATAAAAATTGCTTCGATTTGATTACTCATTAAGCCATTAGAAATAGTATATTTTTTATATCCCCATGATATTTGCGAATAAATAAATAAAGGTATTTTTATTAAGACAACAAGTAATAGAAGTTTGTAAAAAAGTTTGTTTTTCATTGTGATAAAGGTACAAAAAAAATTCCATATTAAGTATTGCCAATTATGTAGTACTTTTACCGCCAATTAAAGTATTGAATGTCTTTAGAAAAAAACATATTTATTAAGAATGCTCATACACACAATCTTAAAGGAATTGATGTGTTTATTCCACATAATAAATTAGTAGTAATTACCGGAGTTTCTGGGTCAGGAAAATCTTCTTTAGCATACGATACCTTATATGCAGAAGGGCATAGGCGATACATAGAAAGTTTATCTTCTTATGCCCGACAATTTGTCGAAAGGTTACCCAAACCACCTGTCGATTATATAAAAGGTCTTTCACCTTGTATAGCTTTAGAACAAAAAGTAAGCACTAATAATCCTCGCAGTACTGTTGGAACTGCTACTGAGATATACGACTATTTAAGAGTTTTATTTGGAAGAGTGGGGGTTATTCAACATCCTGTTACAGGAAAAGAAGTAAAAAGACATTATCCACAAGATATAGTGAAATTTATTCAAAAATTACCTAAGGATGCGTCCATATACATAGGTAATAATATCCCTGTTTCTAAAACACTTCAACAAGATATTGAAAGACTCATTGCATCAGGATTTTCAAGAATACTTATTAATGAAAAAATACAAAAAATTACAGATGTAATTAATAATTTACCTCACAAGATAGAACATTGTTTTTTAATCATAGATAGAATACCCACGGATAATTTTGATGATGATACAATATCTCGTATCACCGATAGTATTGAAACAGCTTACAATCAAAGTAATGGCACTTGTTATGTAATTACGCAGCGAGAAAACAAATGGGGCTTTCATAAATTTAGTAACACCTTAGAAGCAGATGGCATTACATTTGAAGAACCTACACCTCAATTATTTGCTTTTACTAATCCTTATGGTATATGTCCTCACTGTAAAGGAACTGGAAAAATATATGACTTTGACCCAGATAAGATATTTAAGTCAAAAAATTTATCTATTGCCGATGGTGCTTTATCTCCCATTGTACGAAATACATTTTTTGATGAAGAAATGTTGCTCTATAAACAAAAAGATGAGTATATTTTATCATTATTTCAAAGACCTATCAATACACTGACTGAACAAGAATTTGAGATATTATGGAATGGAAATGAATCGTTTTCTGGTATAAGAAATAAACTTGCGAATAGTGAGTCTGATTATCATAATTATTATCGTTATGTTAACAATCCTACATTTCCTCTTTTAAAATCGCATCTTATTTGTGATAGATGCAAAGGTTCTCGCCTGAGAAAAGAAGCTCTGTATATCAAAATTTTAGATAAATCTATCGCAGATTTTGTGGAAATGCCCATAGATGAGCTTCTTGAAATCTTTAAAAATGAAGTGTCTCAAAATATACCGCATAAAGAAGCCGTTCAAAAACTATTATTTGAAATCATTTCAAGACTTCAATTTTTATGCGATGTAGGATTATCATATCTGACATTAAACAGAGAGATGCGAACACTTAGTGGTGGCGAATCACAAAGAGTGTATCTCGCTACAGCTTTAGGAAGTAGTTTGACAGGAAGTATATATATTTTAGACGAACCCACTACAGGATTACACCCTCGTGATACACAAAGATTGATTCGTGCCTTGTTGAAATTAAGAGATGAAGGTAATACCGTTGTGATAGTAGAACATGATGAGGAAGTTATTAAACATGCAGATGTTATTATAGACATGGGTCCTATGGCAGGAAAAAATGGAGGAACTATTGTTTTTCAGGGAACATTTGACAACATGAAAAATGCCAAGAATTCACTTACTGCTGATTATTTATTCGGAAAAAAAAGTGTAACCATTCACTCATTTAAGAAGAATTTTACTGAGTTTATTTATTCATCAAATGCTACTGCCAATAATTTGAAAAATATCAGCGTACAATTCCCATTTAACGCAATTACTTGTATTACAGGTGTTTCTGGTTCTGGAAAATCTTCATTAGTAGAAGAAGAGCTTGTCCCCGAATTAGAAAAAATAATTATCCATAATAAAAGCTCTGAAAAAATATCAGGTGCAATCAAAAAAATCAAACAGATACATTACATCAATCAAAACTCTATAAGTACCTCAACTCGTAGTAACTGCGCCACCTATACAAAAGTGTATGATGATATACGGATTTTATTCTCTAGGTATTCAAAATTACAAGGAATAAGTCTCGACCCGTCTTACTTTTCGTTTAATGTACCAGGAGGTAGATGTGAAACATGTCAAGGTGAAGGAATTGTTAGGATACCCATGCAATTTATGGCTGATATAGAAATAACTTGTGATGTTTGTCATGGAAAAAGATTTTCTCAGGAGGTGTTGCAAATTAGCTATTATGGATTTAATATCAGTGATGTTTTAGAAATGACGGTGGATGAGGCATTTTCATTGTTTAGCAAAGAAACACAATTCCTTGATTTAAAAAATAGAATTTTAAAAACCTTGAATATATTAAGAACAGTAGGTTTAGGGTATTTACCTATGGGACAAACTACTTCTAAAATGAGCGGTGGAGAGTTACAACGACTTAAAATTGCTACTTTTTTGCAGCAAGAACAAGTAGAGCCCACACTGTTTATTTTAGACGAACCTACAACGGGTTTACATTTTTACGATATAGATATACTAATGAAAGCGCTTCATGAACTTGTTACAAGAGGGCATACAATTATCATTGTAGAGCATCAATTAGATGTTATCAAAAACGCTGATTGGATAATAGATCTAGGTAAAGAAGGTGGTAAAAAAGGAGGATATTTAGTATTTCAAGGAAATATAGATGATTTTATAGAATGCAAGGATAGTTACACAGCAAAATTTTTAGCAACCAAGACATTTGTTAAAAATTAAAAAAATATGTTAAAAATTACTATTGATAGTAAAAAATAGAAATTTAATCCGTATATTTTGCCCAAAACTTTTTATGGTGGCAAAAAAGGCAAAGAAACCCCGTAATACAAAGAAACAAGAAAAGAATTCAAAAAAAACGCCCAAAAAAAAACCTAAAACTGTCTCAAGTAAAGCGGCTAAGTCTACTAAAAAAGAGAATAAAAAGAAAGCGAAAAAAAACAAATTAGAGAAATACCTCAAAAAAAATAAGAAAAAGACAGCTAAAAGTAGTAATAGTAAATCAAAAAAAGGGAAAAAGCCCACTATTAAAAAGGTTACAAAGAAAGGTAATATCACTAAAAAAGCCACCAAAAAAGAAAAAGTAAAAAGAGGAAACCGCTATAATTCAAAACAAAAAACAACAAAAATATCTGACAAGAAAAAGCCTGTTAAAAACAAAGCAAAAGTTAAACTTACTAAAGCTGATGCTGCTAAAAAATCCAAATCAAAAGTAAGAAAAATAAAACTTACTACGCCTAAACATCAGAAATTAGCTAATAAATCATCAGAACAAAAAACTGCAGCACCAACTGTGAAGTTAAAAAAGAGAGGCAGACCTAAAAAGAGTGATATAGTAAAACCTGCAAGTTCTTCCAAAGCACATACTGTAAAAAAACCTGAGTATTTTCAGAACCAAAGAGAAACATTTTCTTCACATGAAGCAAGGCAAGAGACTATAAATATAAGAGAAGAGAAATTTTTACCTCAATCGTTTAACTCCTCTAATAAAATAGGATTTAGTGATAACTTATCTGATGATTTGTCATCCATATACTCTCGCGTTTCTGAAGACTTACCTGAACCTAAAGGAAAATACACATTAGAATATGTCTGTAAAACTTCACCTGAATTATTGTATAAATTTTTAACTGATCCGGTAGAGCTCACAGAGTGGTTTTGTGATAGTGCCAATGTTAGAAATGGAATTTATACATTCGTGTGGAACGGGGTTCCTCAGCAAGCAAGATTGATAAAGCAAGAAAGAAATAGTTTAGTGAGATTTCAATGGGTAGATAAAAACGATGGTAGTTATTTTGAATTTAATATTCAAAAAAATCTTCTTACAGGTGATGTTGTTTTGTATGTAACAGACTTTTCTGAAGAATCAGAATTAGAAAGCAATAAATTATGGTGGAATAGTCAGATTAATAAATTAAAAAACATTTTAGGACTTCAGTATTAGTTGGATTGATATAGAATACATGTGATATTGTGATATATTGCTGTTATATTCGGATTTTATAGTTCTATACAGCATTGAAATTCAAAATGATAATGTAAAAGTTTGTTTTCCACGCAAAAGAAAAAAACATTCCTTTTTATGTCAGTGAGTTTATATCGTGAAAATGATGATTTTAAGATTTATCAGAACATTGCTGATTAAAAAGCCGTGAATTCTATGAAGGTTTATTGGTTTTTGTAATATCCATTTGTTTATATAAAGTTTTTCCTATACATTTGCCCCCATTTTGCTACTTTATATTCAAAAGTTTCGGGGTGTAGTTCAGTTGGCTAGAATGCGTGCTTTGGGAGCATGAGGTCGTCGGTTCGAGTCCGGCCACCCCGACTTTATTAAATCAGAAAGATGTCTTAAAGTTGCAAAAATTGTTGCTAATTAAATCTGCTAATCTACATAGAAGAGAGACACAACAAATGCTCCAGCAAGTACTTCATTTTTGGTCCATACCAACTGAATACTTCTCCGTTTACAAGTATCGTCTTTGCTGTAGGTAATATTTGCTCTAATTCTTGCTGATGTTTTTCTTTAAATGGAAAAGGTTCAGAGGAAAGTAATATAAAATCAGGATTCAATTGTTGAATGTCATGAACAGTAATTTCAACATATCTATTTTTATTGCTTAGTGCATTAATAGCACCGATTTTGTGCAGTATATCATGAATATATGTATTATTTCCTACTGCTATGTATGGCTGATGCCAAATTAAGTACAATACACTTTTGTTTCTGATTAAATGTTCTGTTTTTTCAATCTGATGAAAATTTTCTTGTATTTCTTGAATGAGTATTTCTGCTTCTTTCCTTCTATCTGTGATAACACCGACTTGTTTAATCATATCAAGAGCATCAAGATAAGTATTTACATCGCTCATCCACACCGGAAAGAGTGATGATAGTTCTTCAATTTGTTCTTTGACATTTTCTTCTTTATTCCCAATAATCAAATCAGGGTTTAATTTTTTTATTTTCTCTATATCTAAATTTTTTGTCCCTCCTATTCGTTCTTTGCTTTTGAATATATACGTAGGATAAATACAAAATTTTGTGATTCCAATTAATTCATTTTCCAAATTTAAATAAGAAAGTAACTCTGTAATAGAAGGAACAAGTGAGATGATTTTTTGCGGTGGAAATTGTTTTAGTTCTACTATTCTATTCATTTGATCTCTTGTTATCATACAAGCAGTTCATTTTTGTATTTTGTAAAAAGTTTATTTTTTATTAGTGAATAAATTATCAAAACAGCCATCCATACAATACAAATCGGTGAAATAGTATCACCAATTTTTGAATATATTGTATTTGTAAGAACGAGTGGTATCTGAGATAGTAATGTCTCTTGTGTCCAGAAAGAAGTATGTTGTTTAATCTCACCTAAAGGATTGATAATTGCGGAAATTCCCGTGTTTGCAGAACGGGCAATATAAGTTCTATTTTCAATTGCTCTTAATCTTCCAAAGATGAAATGTTGATAATATCCGGGGGTATTTCCCCACCAACCATCATTAGTAATCACAAATAAAGTATTAGCCCCTAACTTGAAGAACTTGGATACAAAATCTGAGAATACACTTTCATAACATATCACGGTGGCAATAGGAGTATGATTGGAAGTATACAATAAAGATGGATGAGCTTGTCTTCCCAAACTTCCCGTTGTGCCTCCTAAATTAATGGCCAGTTTTTCAAGTGGCTTAAATAAAGCAGGATATGGCATCTTTTCTACTCCCGGTACCAATTTTGATTTATGGAACATCTGAATACTATCCCTGTACACGCACAAAGCAGTATTAAAAATATCATAATACAATCCTTCATTGTTTTGACGGGCAGTAGCAGGTATTATCTCCTGATGAGAATATATTTTGAATGTATTTGCTCCAGTAATTATACTAATATTGGGATATTTTGATAAAATACTATCGTAAAGAAATTTTAATGTAGGATATTGTAACATATCTTTTGATGTACCTTCATAGATATTTTCTGTAATAAAAGTCTCAGGTAATAAAATTACATCAAGAGTATCATGAAGATAGGATTTTATTTGTTGATACATTGAGTGTGTTTGAATAAGAGGTTCTATGTAAAACTTATCATTGTATGGGTCAACATTGGGCTGAACAATTAATACATTTAATTTTTTGTTTTTTAATTCTATATTTTGTAACTCTTTATATCTAAATATCCAAATACTTACGGATAACATAATAGGAACTATAACAAGAGTAATTATGTTTTTCATGTATGCTTTATTTTTATATAACACAAATTGGGTTATGAGGATATTAGTAGTCAATATCCACAAACTACCTCCTGAAGTACCTGTAACTTCATACCATTGAGCAAGATAAGGAAAAAAAGCAAAAACATTTCCTAATGTTAGCCAGGGCCACATTAAATCCCAATGAAAATGCAGATACTCAAAGGATATCCAAAAAGGGATAAGCCAGTAAAAATTAAGTGGTCGATGAAGTTTTTTTTGTAATATAAAAGGTGTACAATATACTATACACATAATGATACTATTGGCAATGATAGCCATCAAAGCACCACCAAAACTGGCTAAACTTATCCACCATGTTGTAAAACCATTCCAAATCAAAAAACTAATCCATACGAATAGGATAAATTTTAATCCATTTATTTTTTCATGATAAAAATTATGGGTTAATAAAAACAATGGAATATAAGCAGTAAATACTAAAAAGAAAAAATACTGTGTAAAAGATAAGTACAATAAAAAACCGCCCAGAATAGAGAATACGAAGGATTTACCTTTAGTAAAATTTACATTCATTTATACTTAAAAAATTATAGGTTAAAAATCTTCTTCTATTTCATTTCTTGAAATATCATCATCATCACTATTAATTTGATTGATTCTTGATGGAAGAATATGACCTGTTATTCCTTCGTTAGAAAAACTTGTGTTTGTGTCTATTTGAGATAAAGAATTAAAATACTCCATATCATCGTTAATATCGGTGAAATATCCATATTCTGCGAGAAATCTTAGTTTTATCATTTCTGTTTTACCATGTCTGTTTTTAGCAATATGCACAAAAGCAACATTTTTATTTTCTGGTAAAGTATCATCTTTCGTATAATATTCAGGACGATAAATAAGGAATACCATGTCCGCATCCTGCTCTAATGAACCAGATTCTCTTAAATCAGAAAGGCGAGGCATTTTGTTTTCTTTCTCTTTTTCTACAGCACGATTAACCTGTGATAATGCAATGATAGGGATATTTAATTCTTTGGCAATACTTTTTAGCCCTCTTGAAATACCACTGATTTCTTGCTCTCTATTAGTATTATAGGAACTTTTATCTCTATTGCTCATGAGCTGAAGATAATCTACAATAATAAGGTCTATATCATACTGATGTTTTAGTCTTCTTGCTTTCGCTTTTAGTTCAGTTAATGATAAAGAAGAAGTATCATCAATATACAACGGAATTTCTTTTAATCTTTCTATTGTTTCAGATAATTGAATTAATTCATATTCTTCCAGTTTCGCATTATTAATTTTATGCATAGGTATGCGAGTAAGAGAAGATAATAATCTCTTTACTATATCATGAGAAGTCATTTCAAGTGAAAAAATAGCTACTCGTTTACCATAGTCAATAGCAGCATTTTTAGCGAATGTAAGCATCATCGCTGATTTTCCCATACCAGGACGGGCTGCCAATATGATAAAATGTGAGTTTTGCCAACCATTAGTAATTGAGTCGATTTCTTTTAATCCACTTGGTACACCCGTTAGTTTTTTATTTTTAATAGACTCTTTGAGTTCATGAATAGTTTCTTGTGCCAATAAACGAATATCTTTCTCCCTTGATTTTGTAATTTTTTCAATAAGCTCAAAAATTGTCTTTGTAGAGTATTCAATGAGGTCAAACACATCTACACTATCCTCAAAAGCATTTCGAATAGTATCTGTACAGATTCTTATAATTTCTCTTTGTAGATATTTTTGTAGCAATACTCTTCCATAGTATTCAATATTTGCAGCAGATGCCACTTTGTAGGTTAATTGTGTAAGGTAAAAGGCGCCACCAACAATTTCTAATTGTCCTAATCTTTTTAATTCTTGTGTAGCAGTTAATAAATCTATTGGTTCACCTCTATTTGATAAATTATTGATAGCAGTATATATTAATTGATGCTGCTGTTTATAGAAAACCTCTGGGAAAATGAAATCAGCTACTTTTAAGTATGCTTCTCTTTCCAACATTAACGCTCCTAAAAAAGCCTCTTCAATATCCAGGGCTTGCGGCAATATCTTTCCGTTTTCTAAAAGCATTTCGGGATGAATAGCCGTAGTAGTAGGAGATTTTTTACCTATGTTCATTTTTTTAAAATTTACATTTTCAAACTCACTCATAATATTTTATATTTAATTTCTTTGGTGCAATTTTAGGTTTAAAGTTACGATTTTTTTTACTTGTTAATAATTATTTTTTTTCAAGATAAATCAAGCATTTACTGTACTTTTGCCATTTAATAACTTGTTGATTATTTGGTGATAAAAATTCTTTAAATGAATAAAAAATTTTTTAAGGGAATTATCTTAGAGGAAGTACATCCCGTATTGCTTCAGATTTTTCAGGAAAATAATATCCATGTCATCAATGCAGCTGGAATGAGTAATGAAGATATTCAACACACCTTGAGAGATATAGATATACTGATAGTAAGAAGCAAAGTAGTTAATAAAGAAATAATAGATTTATCACCTCGTCTGAAAATTATAGGTAGAGCAGGTTCGGGTTTAGAAAATATTGATAGAGAATATGCTGCTAATAAAAATATCTTGTGTATTAACTCTCCTGAAGGTAATAGAGACGCTGTAGCGGAACATTTGATAGGTATGTTATTAATGTTACTGAATAAACTGCATCATGCTCATGAGCAAGTTAGAAATAATATTTGGAATAGAAAAGATAACTGGGGAGTTGAAATGAAAAAACAAACATTTGCTATTATTGGATATGGAAATGTTGGGAGTGCTGTAGCAAAAAAATTAAGTGGATTTGAATGCAAAATAATAGCACATGATAAGTATAAAACCATTACAGATAATTATGTAGAACAAGTAGAATTAAAAGATATTTATGAACAAGCGGATATTGTGAGCCTGCATATTCCACTTACTCAAGAAACATATTACTATGCAGATGAAAAGTTTTTCAATAGTTTTAAGAAAAACATATACTTCATCAACACTTCACGAGGAAGATGTGTAAAAACATCTGCATTAGTAAATACTTTGAAAGCAAATAAAGTAAAAGGAGCTTGCTTAGATGTATTAGAATACGAAGATACTAATTTTGAAAAACTCAATGAGCTTCAAATAGAAGATTTTGAATATCTAAAAAAGAGTGATAAAGTTATTCTCACCCCTCATATAGCAGGATGGACTTATCAAAGCTATGAGAAAATATGTAAGATATTAGCAGAGAAAATAGTGAAAATAATACACAACTATAAATAAATCTCACCCCTGATATCATCTCATGGTGAAGGCATCATTTTATTTGTAACCAAAACGAGCCCCCGTGTCTTTCTACATTACTTAAATTAGGATGATTCCAAATCGGTGAAATAATTTTTGACAATTCAGGATCTTCACTGATGAAGTAATTTGGTAAAAAATAATAAAGATATGGATTAAATTTTATATTGTAGGTTTTAATTACCTAAATAATAATTCAAATTTTTCTGTAACTTTGCAGGTGCTTTGCCCGGATGGTGGAATTGGTAGACACGTACGTTTGAGGGGCGTATGCCGAAAGGCGTGGGGGTTCAAGTCCCCCTCCGGGTACTACCTCCTAAAAATCTGTTGCAATAGAAAAGTAATTAATTCGTGGTTGTACTTTCCAATCGTCTATTCCCCACGAAAAGTCTAAACGCATAAAGTATCCAAATAATTTTCCACGGAAGCCAAAACCAAACGCTCCAACCAATGGATTTTTATAATTAAAAATTGTAATAATAAAAGGATTGTAGTAAAACGAATTTTTATTGATGATATTTTCTTCGCTTATAGGATTCCATCCATACCATGCTGCGCCCATATCTGCGAATATAATACCTTGAAATGTTCTCCAAAATTCAGATTTAATGTCTCTGAATAAATATCTTATAAAAGGAGAGCGTAACTCACTGTTTAACACAGCAAAATTATTTCCATTTCTGATATTTTGTTTAAATCCACGCATGTTAGTTGCTAGTGTCTGAAATTGGTATTCATCCGGATGAATCACATTGATAGAATTATCAAACTTAGGAATAAACCAATTATCCACGCCTCCTAAGTAATAAATTAACTTATCCGTTCCAAGAGAACCTCCGTATGCCGCACGATTACACCAATATAGATATTTGTGTATTCGCCAATAATTCCGAATATCAAATCCAAATGTGATTAAATTATGTGTTGTATTTTGAATTTTCTGCATGTATTCTATCCATATTTTTCCTCTCCATCCTTCGTATAGATTGATATCTCTATACCTGCTATTATCATATACTAATTCTAGTTTTCCGCCACCATACCTATCCACTTGGTTAGGCTTAGGAAGCGCATCCTCGCTAATAGATAAAAATATTACATCATCGTTTCTGTATTGTAAAGAAGCTCTTAATGAAAGTACTTCATTGAATGGATATTTTACAGTATATCTACCATTGTATGAAATCACCTTGGCAATATCTCCGTAGAAATTACCGATTTTTACGAACATTTGTCGATGTATTATAAATTGATGATCATATAGATTTTTTCTGTATTCATAACCCAATAAAAATTCATTATCTAATGTTCCTCCAATCCTGAATCCTGCAATGATATTTTGGTCTTCAAATAAATCGTTTAATCCGATTTTTGTAATAAGATTAAAACTAGGATTTAAATATACAGGGGCATATCCACCCGTAAATCTTTGATAAGTGGGAAAAAGAAAGCTATTATTCAATTGTGTAAGCACATGGTCCGTATAAAATGTTGTGAAATAATTTTGTTGAATAGGAAAAGAATAATTGTCAGGTAAAAGAGAGATAGGAATATTTTTCTTGGTGTTGGGTAGGAGTGTATCTTTTTGGGTATTATTGTTTTTTTGAACGATATTATTTGTTGGTTTTTCATCAAAAGAATAGTTTTCAAAATCAATCCCCTTCTTTTTTTCTTGTTCATTAGGTTTAGGTATTTGGGAGGTTTTTTGTTCATTAGTAACAAGTGAAAAGTTTTTTTCTTTAATAATAGGATTAATCAGAGAAAGTCTTGCATTAGAACGCATCCATGTAGGTTTCAATGTTTTTTGTTCAAGGTGATTTTTCAACGATGATTTCATCAATGAAAAATTGATGGGGTTGTATCTTAAGGGTTTTGAGTTAAACAATATTGTGAAGTAGAAGTTATCAGCCACTAGTTGTGCATTGCGGATAAAGTAATTGACATTAGAAACGGGGTGTGAATGATAAAAATACTGATAAACAACAGCAGTGTCTGCGGTTAAGATAGAACTATCAGGATAAGCATAAAAAATATTTACAAAACCATTCGCATCACTTAAATAGTAAAACTCGTTGCTTTTTTTTGTAGACGGAATCGGCTTGTATTCATTGATATTTGGAGTATTGCAAACTCTGATGAGTAAATTGCTTTTACGAGGATAATCACAATAAAAAATATCTTTATAGGGGGAGTATAGTTTAAAAAATCTTTTAGGATCCAAAGGATTGTCAGGTAATGTATCTGATGTTCTATTACTTGAAAAAACAATACCCTTATCATTATTTACAAATATCGGTTCATCATCATCAAAAATATCATTTGTGATTTGCTCTACTCCACCATTGTTGATAGTGTAAACAAAAATATCCGCTTGTCCTTTTCCTTGTTTCATAGCACTTATTACTATTTTTTTTCCATCAGAGCTATAGTTCATACTCATAATTTTTTCAAACCCAGTGATGGGTTTTTTAAAGTTCTCATTATTTTCTAAGTCAAAAGTGTGTAGATATATTACATTTTTGTATTCATAAATACTAAGTAGCATGTTGGCCTTTGGGTGCCATGCGATAAGTGGATAATAAGTATCCTCTTCTCGCTCAAGACGGGGATATAATTTGAGTAATCTTTTTCTTTTTTTACTCTGCATATCGTAGATGTATAGCTTTTTTTGTCCTAAATATTTTGTAGTGAAAGCAATGTGTGTTTCTTGAGGATTTACTAATAATTTCTCTACCTCTTCTTTTTTTCTATGTTTTATTGAAATAATAGCTGTAGAATCATGCCCTTTTCTAGTATTATCTTTTGTTTTGAAATACCGTTTGTTATAGTTTTCTAACATTTCAAAGAACACATCATTGACTGTGCTTCCTAAAATAAATATAAAAGCATCGTCAGGATTATGATTAATTTTAGTAAGATAAATGATATTTGGGATACTTCCTTCGCCATATAAATCAGCGATATAATACCACAAAGCATGTCCTGCTATCACAGCACTTTTACCTTCCATTCTTTTAATATCTGTAATGGTATTGATTCGCATGAGCTCTAATAACTCTAAATCATTTTTGACAGTCCATCCCTCTGCCATAAATTCTGTGAGTCCTTTTATATACCAATCGGGCAAAGTAAGCGTTGCGTTGTTTTTAATAGCGTCTTTTGCAGAGCCACTAAAAAAGTACTTATTAATCATCCATTCAGTAATAGCCGCTCGTAGGTCTTGTTTTAATTTTTCTAAGCTACCATCAAAATACACAAAAATTTTGTCTTCTATTATTTTTGTGTTTCCTGCTACATTATTAATTTCATCGTATTGCAAACCGATATTAGACTGGAAAAAGTCATGAATATTATTATACACAATAACAGAAAGTTTATCATCAATCTGGTAGTCTAGTCGTTTTTCTAAGGAGTTGATAATAAATGGCAATTGTGCATATACATATTTGGCTATATCTTTTCCTCCCTGATAAGTATATACTTTGTATTTATCTGCATCAAAGTAAGTCCAATCAAAAGGTTGGTATTGCACTCTATTTTTACCAAACTCCATGATAGAACCATAGTAAAATTGAGCATTGGAATATTGTACGAAACCAATGATAAAGAATAAAAATATATGAATGTTCTTACTCAAATGGAGACTTTTTTAAGAATTGACAAAAATACAATATTTTTAAGATTAATGGATTTTGAATTTAGAAAAATAATTACATATATTTGCGACCCCATTTAGAGATTACGAATTATATTTTTTGTATATTCGCCTCTTTGAAATAAAATTCCTCAGTAGCTCAGCCGGTTAGAGCACATGACTGTTAATCATGGGGTCGCAGGTTCGAGCCCTGCCTGAGGAGCTTAGCCCCCAAAACACTCTTTGTAGTAAGGAGTGTTTTTTTGTTTGTACATATTCTATTTTATAGTGAATGAATATAAAAAAATTAATTCTCAATCTCTCTGTAAATTTATCCAAAATAATTTCATAAATTTGTTCTACAAAAATTAAATACTATGGTAAAAAAATCTACATCAAAAAAAGCAAAAAAGAAACCTGTTAAAAAAGCAAAAAAGAAACCTATTAAAAAAGCAAAAAAGAAAGTAGCTAAAAAATCTACTAATAAGCTAACAAAAAAGAAAACAACAAAAAAAGCTACTAAGAAAAACACCAAGAAAGCTGCAAAAAAAGCTACTAAAAAACTTGCTAAAAAAATAAGCAAAAAAACTACTCAAAAAATTGCTAAAAAAACAGCTACTAAAAAATCTTCTACAGCCCAACAACAATCAAAAGAAAAATTTGTTCCACATACTACTTCACTAAAACCAGGTATGCCTGCACCATATTTTGAAGGTATAGATCAAAATGGAAACAAAATTACATTAAACGATTTACATGGAAGAAAAATAGTGCTCTATTTCTACCCAAAAGATGATACTCCCGGCTGCACCAAGGAAGCATGTAATTTAAGAGATAATTATCAACAATTATTAGACGCGGGTTATGTTGTATATGGCGTTAGTGCAGATGATACAGAGAGTCATCAAAAATTCATTGAGAAATACAATTTATCATTTTCTTTAATTGCTGATGTAGACAAGAATATCATCCGTGCTTATGATGTATGGGGAAAAAAACAGTTTATGGGCAAAGTGCATGAAGGTATTATTAGAACTACTTTTGTAATAAACGAAGACGGCATTATATCAGATGTAATCACCAAAGTAGATGTGGAAAATCACACACAACAAATTTTAAAGCAATAACTTGTTTGTTGAATTATTTACTCTGCTCTTGTAAGCTCTTTTACTAAAAACGAAATTGTGAGGATGATTTTTGCTTCCGTTGTGATTCCATCGTGATGTACTGAAAATGTACATGAATTTATCTTTCAAGGTGGGGTTCTTTTTACATTCTTCCGCATTTCTATCCATTCGTGAAAAAATAAATACGGAATTAAAATAAATCATAAGGCAATTATTTTTCATAATTTTGTGCCTGGATGAATTTAAATAGCATATACATTTTTGTATTTTTATTTACTGTCAATGTAATTTCTTTTGCTCAAGAAAAATCAAAACATATTGAAAAAATTAATGGTAAAGAGTATTATGTACATCAAATCAAAAAGAGAGAAAGCCTGTATGGAATATCAAAATTGTATGGTATAGAAATTGATGATATCCTTAATGAAAATCCCATAGTAAAAGAACAGGGACTAAAAGCAGGATACAATTTATTAATTCCACTAAAAATTGAAAAGGGATTAAGTTCACTATCTATAGATACTATACATTACAAGTATCACAAAGTGATGAAAGGAGAAACGGTTTATTCTATTTGTAAACAAAATAATATCACACAAGAACAGTTTTATGAATGGAATCCTGATAAAAAAGTAGGTATTAAAGAAAATGACAGAGTAATAGTAGGCAAAAAATCCTACTCTTCAGAACCATTAGTCAATAATAATAATCAACTAATTAAAAAAAGAATAGATAGTTTGATTAAAAAAAATACATTGGATTTTGGTAAGTTAGAAAAAAAAAGAAAATATAATATTGTTTTACTACTGCCTTTTAACGCTAATAAAGCAGGAGGAGAAATAATAATAGAAGATATGATTAAAACAAAACAAGAGTTTCCTCCCTTATCTTCCATGATGATAGATTTCTTCACAGGATTTCAATATGCAGTAGATTCATTAAAATCAGATAGTTTTAATGTAAAATTAGTTCCTATTGATATAAATGAAAATGATACATTAAAGCTCCAAGATATCATTTCTTCTAATGAATATAAAAATGCTGATATTATCATAGGCCCCGTATTTTCATCGCTTATAAAGACAGAACAAAAGATAAACCCAAAGCGAAAGTTTCATATTATTCCATTCATTGGACAAAATAAGTTTTTATTTAATCGCCCTGAATATTCCAAAACCACACCCTCTTTATATGTTGATATTAAATCTCTTGCATATTATGTTTTTGATTCTTTGCGAAAAAACTCGAAAATTGTATTGATATATAGTAATATTGACAATGAAAAAGAGTATTCAAAAGAATTCAAGAAATACTACAATGAATTGATTTATCAAAATAAACTCAAAGATACTATTCATACTTTCAGAAATATAAATGATTTTAAGAAAATAGTAAAAGATAAGGAAAACTATACTGTGATATTACTGACTAATAATCAAATTGTTGCTACAGATTATATTACACAACTGAGTATTATCAACAAAAATTCGCCTATTACATTATGTGGGTTTTACAAAGCAATAACCTTTGACAATCTTGACTTAGAGTATCTCTCACAAATGCGATATATATTTGCTTATTATCAAAATTTAAATTATCGTCACATGTTTAGTTCAGCAGTCAAAAAATATAAAGAACAATTTTATACAGACCCTTCTGTTATGTTTTATGAAGGATTTCAAATTGGTTTATATTATATGGACATCCTTAAAAGGCAAGGATTAAGTGGTTTATTACAATTAGACATTTTTTCCTTTACCAATAAAGATAATTTTATGCGATTTACTTATTATCATCCGGATACAGATACAGGATTTCAAAATCATGGAGAGTTTATATTTCAAATATTAGAAAGGAAAGTTGTGTTGAAAAGATGAATTTTTTTGAAGAATAATTTGTCAAAAAATGAAAATTTGATATCTTTTGATTATGCTTTTTAATTCAATTGACTTTATAATTTTTTTACCAATAGTTTTTGTACTTTATTGGTTTGTAACAAATAAAAGTTTAAAACTCCAAAATATTCTATTACTCATAGCAAGTTATTTCTTTTATGCTTGCTGGGATTGGCGTTTTTTATTTTTGTTATTGTTCTCTACATCATTAGACTTTTATACGGGATTAAAAATGCAAGAAGTAATGTACAATCAAAATAAAAAAAAATTTTGGTTTTGGTTAAGTGTAATCACCAACCTCGGCTTTCTTGGTATATTTAAGTATTATAACTTTTTTGCAGATTCTTTTGCTGATTTACTCTCATATTTTGGAATGAGAATCAATCCATGGACATTACAAGTGACATTGCCTGTTGGAATCTCTTTTTATACATTTCATGGTTTATCCTATGTTATCGATATTTACAATAATAAGATTCAAGCAGAAAAGAATTTTATTAATTATGCTGTATTTGTCAGTTTTTTCCCTTTGCTTGTTGCAGGTCCTATAGAAAGAGCTACACATTTATTACCTCAGATAAAAAAACAACGAGTTTTTGACTATACTCATGCTGTTGATGGGTTAAAACAAATACTTTGGGGATTTTTCAAAAAATTAGTTATAGCAGATAATTGTGCTATATATGCAGACCAAGCATTTAATAATTCAACAGACTACTCTGGGAGCACCTTATTTATAGGTGCAATTTTATTTGCATTTCAAATCTATGGAGATTTTTCAGGATATTCAGACATTGCTTTAGGAACTGCACGTTTATTTGGAATAAGTTTATTGAGAAATTTTGCTTTTCCATATTTTTCTTTGGATATTGCTGAATTTTGGCGACGTTGGCATATATCTCTGACTACATGGTTTAGAGATTATTTATATATTCCTTTAGGCGGAAGTAGAGGAACAACAATAATTAAAATAAGAAATACATTCATTATATTTTTAGTAAGCGGATTTTGGCATGGAGCTAATTGGACTTTTATTGCATGGGGCGCATTAAATGCCATTTATTTTCTACCTCTTTTATTAACAAACAGTAATCGTAAGCATTTAGAGATAGTTGCAAAAGGCAAAATGTTTCCCACTATAAAAGAATTTTCATTGATGATTATAAATTTCTGTTTAGTTGTTTTTGCTTGGATATTTTTTAGGTCCGAAAGTATTAACCATGCAATAAATTATATCTCTATTATCCTATCTCCTTCTTTTTTTACAGTTCCAGAATTTAAAATTAATATATTAGGGATAACAATACTCATTCTTTTTTTTATTTTTATAGAATGGATTGGGAGAGAAGAACAATATGCCATAGCTACATTAGGTCAAAATTGGTACAGACCCATTAGATGGGCATTTTATTCGTTTTTAATTTTTTTAATTGGAATGTTCATGCCGTCAGTGGAATCTCCATTTATCTATTTTCAATTTTAAATTGATATGAATAAGTTTATTGCAAGAATATTTTTATTTTTTATCTTTTCAGGACTATTTTATGTAATTACACTATGTGTTTGGGGTTATTGTATTCATCCTATATTTAAACCAAACTTAATTTACCTATTAGGTGCTTATGGACATACTTACTCAAGGCTTTCAGAAGTTAAACAAGTAAAAAATATTGATATCTTATTTTTAGGTTCATCTCGTGCATATAGAGGTTTTGATACAAGAATATTTTCAAATCATGGATTTAAATCATTTAATTTAGGTTCTAGTGCTCAAACACCCATTCAAACTTATTTATTATTAAACAGGTATTTAGAAAAACTTCATCCTAAACTTGTAATTTATGAGGTTGATCCTTCCATTTTTATGACTGATGGAGTTGAATCTGCTCTTGATATAGTTTCAAACGATAAAAATGATAAATTCTCCTTAAAAATGGTATTGGAAATAAATAATATAAAAGTGTACAATACTTTTATTTATGCATTATTTCGTGATTTATTTGATTTAAACAAATCATTCTCAGAACCAATCATAAAAGATAAAGATATTTACATTAATGGAGGTTATGTAGAACAAAAAATTGAATATTACAAACCAATAGATTCTGATAAACAAAAAATCTCTATAAATCAAAATCAACTTAGATATTTTTCAAAAATAGTATCTGAATTAAAAAATAAAAATATCAATTTAATACTTGTTACTGCCCCAGTTCCATCTACTACTTATAATAGTTATTCTAATTATAATTATTTTGATAGCATCATGAGAAAATACTCTGATTATTACGATTTCAATAAAATTATGACACTCAATGACTCATTAAGCTTTTATGATTATAGTCATCTAAACCAGTATGGCGTTAATTTATTCAACTTAAAACTCATTGAAATAATTAATAGTAAATATAGGCACTATTTGAAGTAATACTACTTCTAAATAATAAAGCTATTTCATCATTATTTCAATAACTTTATCACTAAGCCCTTCATAATCATCTACATCTATTGAAAACACAGGTAGTTCAAGATTATTGATATTTTTTATGTAAATATCATAAAGCTTTTCTAAATAACTTAGTGTGATATTTCTTTCCATTGTACGATTTCTAATTTTTATGTTTTGAGATGCTTGCTGAGGGGATATATTTAGAAAAATTATCTTCTCAGGAAAAATATTTAAATCTTTTTCTAACTGCAAAAAATGTTTTCTATACTCATTGTATTCACTTGATGTCAAATTGTTCTCTGCAAACCACAAACATTTTCTAAATGTAAAATCTGATAAAGTGAAATGCTGATTATATATTGAGAAATGATGAAATATCTGATGAAACCTGTCTATTAAAAATCCGTATTCTGTTAATACCCGATATGGATTGGGATTCTGATAAAACAACTCTAAGAGCTTGTTATTTTCAAATCTTTCCTTTAGTAGAACAATCTCTACTGTTGGAAAAAGTTTTTTACTGATTTGCTCTATCAAAGTAGTTTTTCCACTTCCTATGATTCCTTCTATACAGATGTATTTTCGCATAATATTAACTCCCTTATTTTTTTTCGTAATACCGGATGTTCTTTATCTGCATCTATTTCTAATAAAGGTCGCAATACAAATTCTCTTTGATGTAATAAAGGATGAGGAATGATTAAATCTTGAGTATTAATGATATCATCATTAAAAAATAGAATGTCTATATCTATTGTTCTGGATGTGTAAACATTTTTATTTTGATTTTCTTTTTTTCTTCCCAAATTTTGCTCAATGGATTTGATTACCTCTAAAATTTCATGAGGCAATAATGAAGTGCTTACGGATACACACATATTGTAAAAGAAAGGTGTGTTTTCTGACATTTTCCACGGCTTAGTATGATAAATAGATGATTGTTTTTCTATAAAACCTATATTTTTCTGAATAGCATTCAATGATCGGTAGATATAATAAATTCTCGGATAGATATTTCCTCCTATTCCCAAAATTACCTTACTCATTATTAGTTTTTATTTTGATGGCAAAATACAAAATACTATTTTTGTCAACTAAAACTTATATTATGAAACAATTTTTTGGAGGTTGCTTAGGTGGTTGTTTAGGAACAATGATTGGTATCATTTTATCAACTGTAATCATTGTTGTACTTATTACAAGCTCTGCTTTAGAAGTTTTTGATAAAAAACAATATAAAGTAAAAATAAATGAAAAAATAGGTAAAAAGCCTGTTTTAAAGATAAAATTAATAGGAGAAATAAAAGATACCCCCGCAAGAAATATGTGGAATTTTAATTTCAGCGAACTAATGAATGACAAGAATATAATACTTTCTGAATTAATAAGAAGTATCGAAGTGGCTGCAAAAGATGAGAATATTCAAGGTATATACATTCGTCTGTATCCATTTAATGCTTCTATAGCCCAATTAGAAGAGCTGCGAAAAGCATTACAAGAATTCAAAAAAACAAATAAATGGATATATGTATATGCTGATAACTATTTTCAAAGCGATTATTATTTAGCAAGTATTGCAGATAAAATCATTTTAAATCCACAAGGTACTTTATTGTGGAAAGGTATTGCAATGCAGCCTGCCTTTTACAAAAAAGCATTAGAAAAACTAGACATTCAAGTGCAGGTTTTTCGTCATGGAAAATTCAAGAGTGCTGTAGAACCTTTTATCCTTGATAAAATGAGTGATGAAAACAGACAACAAATGCGTACATTGATTGGCAGTATTTGGAAAGATATCTTAACTAAAGTTTCAAAGAGCAGAAATATACCTGAAGAAAAACTTAATCAATTAGCTAATAACCTGACTATAAGGGATGCTAAAATTGCCTTGAATAATAAAATGATAGATTTAATATCAGATGAACAATCTACTGAAGAGATGATACAAAAATTAGTAAAAAAAGATGAAAAAAACACTTTTGTAGATTATCATAAGTACAAACATAAATCCAAAGAAGAAAATAAAGAAGAAACAGAGAGTAAAATAGCAGTCATATATGCATCAGGGCAAATTATAGATTATATAGAGAATGAATTTGATGATGATGTAATCGTGCCATCTCAATTTCTAAAAACGCTCAAAAAAGTTGAAGAAGATGAAAGAGTAAAAGCGGTAGTATTAAGAGTTAATTCACCGGGAGGAAGTGCTTTTGCAAGTGAAACAATATGGCAGGATATAAAAAAATTAAAAGCAAAAAAACCAGTTATTGTATCTTTTGGGGAAGTAGCTGCCAGCGGAGGATATTACATTAGTTCCGCAGCAGATTATATTTTTACAGATAATAATACAATTACAGGGTCTATTGGTGTGTTTGGCATGTTATTAAATATACAAAATTTATTGCAAAAAGATTTAGGTATAAATACGGATACCGTAAAAACTAACACTCATTCAGACTTTATAAGTATAGTAAGACCAGTGCACCCAAAGGAATATGATGCAATTATGCATGGAATAGAAGCTGTTTATAACAGATTTTTAGACCGAGTGAGGGAGGGTAGAAAACTAGAAAAATTTTACATTGATAGTATAGGACAAGGCAGAATATGGAGTGGTAAAGATGCAGTAAATCTGAAACTTGCAGATAAAATAGGAACATTAAAAGATGCTATCGAATATGCAGCTAAAAAAGTGCATTTAAAGAACTTTGAGATAATAGAATACCCTAAACCCAAAGATCCTTTTGAACAGATATTTGAAAATTTAAATATTGACGAAGATGAAATAGAAGAAAAAATACTAAAAGCAAATACAGGAAAGCATTATAAAGATATTATGATATTGAAAAAAACATTAAAAAGTCAACAAGTAAATTATCTTGCCTTAATGCCGTATCAAATAGAATTATACTAGTTCAGTTTTGGATAAATTAAAAATGGAAGTTTTTACTCGAATTACTATACAATCTGAAATTTCACTGGAAGAATTAGAATCCAAATCATATCTGATATTAACTAATATAAATCAAACACCTCCACATTGCTCATTATTATGTAATCAATTGTGGTATAGTTTAAATTATGAGGTTTGTAAAATAAATATTCCATATCAAACATTATACAAAACACTAACATTAAAAAACAGCCCCGCTATCTTTCTGGAATTATCAATAGAATTAGATACTAAGATATCTCAAGATTTTTATTTGAAATACAAAAAAATAGACTTTCAAAATCATATTACTTGTATAACACCCATCAAAGAAATTTTAAATTTCTATAAAATAAGAATCCCTGAAAATGCTTTTCTATTTAAAATGATAGCTCTATTATATCAGTATCAAAAAATTAAAACAGTACACTCATTCAAATATAATTTGAGTGAATATAGATTAAAGCATTATTCATGTTTACCTACAACGAACACCACTTCTTAAAGAAACAAGTATAACAATGGACTTACAAGAAATACAATCATTAAAAAAACTATCAACAATTTCTATCGTTCGTTCTATTTCATTTGTTGGATTAGTATTAGTAGTTTTTGTATTTAATCTTTATCCCAGCGATTATGAAAGTGAAATTTTTATAATCTCTGTATTCGCCATTTTATATATCATATTAAGTGTTAGATACTTTCAAAATCAAATACAATTATGGTCAAATCTCCCAAGATATAGATTTTTATCCTGGTACTATATTTCATTTAGTGTTATATGGCTCATCGTATTGTTAGCATTAACTATAGTTTCCTATTTTTTATTCAATAACATAATTTTATCTATTACAGTTTTTGTAATATTTTTAGTTGAATTATTAGGAATATATTTAAATTATGCTAAATCTCTCCATTTTATAGCTATTAAACCTAATCATATTATGATTGTAAAAAAACAAATAAAACTTATTACTCCTGAAAATATTAAAGAGATATATTATAGAAATGATATTTTAATATTTAAACTAACAAATGAAAAAACAATTTTCGTAAACTTTTTTGAAATAGAATCGTCTGATAAACTTAAACTACAAATAGCAAAGTGGCTAACACAAAATCATTTATTATATACCGAAATCATAGACCTGTTGGCTTACAATTCACAAAGATAAATCCTTTACATTTAGTTACATTTTACTATTAAAATTATTTTGAGTACAAAAATATCTTCCGTTTTAAATTCAAAAACTATTTAATACCTGAAAAAAATGATTTATAACAAGTTTGCTTCAAACATTTATGTAAATAAAAACATTTTAAAATAAAAAGCCCCTCCTCTGGGGAAGGGCTTAAACACTGCACCTAGAGTGAGTGTTATCTTCTTTTTTTAGCAGCTTTTTTTGTTGCTTTTTTAGCAGCTTTTTTTGTTGCTTTTTTTGCAACTTTTTTTGTTGCTTTTTTTGCAGCTTTTTTTGCAGCTTTTTTTGCCATGGTTTTATGTTTTTAAGGTTTGCTACAAAGTAAAGGAATTTATTTCATACATTAAAAATTTTTGTCATTTTTTTTTCAACATGCATTTGTTGATATCAACAATTTGTAAAGTATCACGATATGCAAAAATTTATTCTTTTGATGTGAAAAAATAATATATGCCTTGAAAGTATTGATTTTATTAGTGTTTTAAGGTCCACACAAATCATTTTACTTCTTTCCAATCTAAAATCACATCCCAATTATTAATCAGCTTTACTGGCTTAGGATATACAAAAACTTTTTCCGCTTGCTGTTTCTTATGATTGGTTAGAATAAATTGATGAGTGTCCCATTGTTTATTTTGATTATCGTCCTGTATGATTTTCAAAATATAAGTATCAGGAATAACATTTTTGAACTCTACAATCTGCTTATTTGATGCAGAAATCGGAAGGTTGATGTTTGTTGAATATACTATCTTATGTTGTAAGTTGCATAATGCTACAATATACTCTCTTTTTTCAGGAAATAAGATATTTACTTTTAGTTGAGCAAAATTCTCTATTGAGCTTATTTTCAACTCAAATTTCTGATAACTCACACTATCTTTTGAATTTATAGATTTTACAGGAACTTTCAAAGTATATGAGCTCTTTTCCTTAAAAGGATAATCAATAATAATTTGATGCGGATAAACCTTTATGTGTTTTTTATCAATAGGATTTAAACTGTCTTTTTCATAGTAGAATAATGTATTACTCTTTACATCAATTGTATCTATCCAAAAATTAGATTGAATAAGAACTGGTGAAAAAAATACTTGTTGATTGTTTACTTGACCTTTTAGCTGATAAATAGGACTTGTTTTCAATTTATTATTTATAGGTATATTTAATGTATCTAATTGTGTAGAGTTTTTGATGATAACATGTGCCGTATCTATATCGTGAACAAATATTTTGCAAGTGTCTGAATATAGACTATCATTAATGACTCTGACATTCTCAGAAGAGCTAATAAGCTGGTACTTATCAGGAAAAGAATAAATTAAAATAATTTGATATGAATTCATCAAATACAACTTTTTTAAGTAATTCTTCATTGGTTTTTCTTCTGCTACAAAGAGATTTAAAATACTATCTTTAGAAGGATTAATAGTATATTCAAAAAACCCAATTTTTTCTTTTATAGGTTCATACTGAAAATTATTATTCAAATCGCTAAAAGCAATTATTCTAAAATCTTTATGCGGTAAATTCTTTAAAGAATAATTTCCTTCCTCATCTGTTCTAGTAAAGTAAATTGGTTTTTCCTTCATTACTATAGAATCATTTTTATCTTTATCATATAATCCCACTAAAACAGATTTCTCATTATTCAAAGTAAATGCATTTTTTACATTTCCTTTAATATAAAAACTATCTATATAACTACCTGTACTAAATACATATTCAATGTTATCAATTGTATTTTTTTCTGTAAGGTCTGCAATGGTTCTGTTGAAAATAATTTTATAGGTGGTATTAAGTTGGAGTTCAACAGATGGTAAAAATATCTCTATACTTTTACTCTTTACTTTCCATTCTAATGGCTTTGACAAAATAGGAGTAATAATAATATTTTGATATGGGTTAAGTAATTGTACTTTTTCATTAAAATTTAAAATAATTTTTCTCTCATTGAAGTTTTTAGAGTAATTAGCGGGAAATGTGGAAATAAGTTTAGGTGGTGTATAATCTTTTTTTCCGCCCGTTAGTGGAACTATATTAGCACAACGAGTAAACAAAGTAACAACAATAAAATAAAAAATAATATTAAACTGATTTATATCTAGTTTTTTTACAAAAATATCATTCACAGTCATTATATGAAATTTCTAAAACAACCACTTTTCTAATCCTATCACATACGAACCACTTGGTAGAAACAACTGAATGCTTAATAGAATAAATCTTGGAAAAAAATGTTTCATATCCCACATTGGTTTTAAATAGGAAAACCCAAAAGCAGCCACAATCATATCTACACATAAAAGGTACAAAGCAATATCTCTATAAAATCCAACGAATAACATTATACCACAAAGAAATTCTAAATACGCCGTAATGTAAACACCTATCTGAACTGTCCATAAAGGTAGTTTTTGTTCTGTTTTTTGATAATACATTATATTAACAACATCTTTCAATCCTATTCTAAAAATACGATCGTATGCTTGAAAGAAAAACAAAATAGCTAATAACCAGCGTGTGGTTAATTCAAGAATGATTAAATTATTTTCTGCTATAAACATATATTATTTTTATTTTTCTAATTCTATTATAGAAGTGTATTTATTCAAATGCATCTTATTGTTATTAATAATTCCTATTACTTGTCCTTTAAATTCAACATTGAAGAATGGCGAGTTCTTAGATAAAGAAAGGTTGTTGTCATGTGTAAGAATAAAAGATTGTGTCGAATCAAATATAGTAAGATGTGACACTGCGTTTTCCTGAATAGATACAATCGGAAGATTTAGTATTTTTCTTGGTCTGTGAGATAATGCATCAACAATTATTTCAGTGTTTTCCTCTCCTAATACTGTATTAGATACAGAATAAGCAGTTTGTAAATTGATTATTCCAAAATCGGCTAAGTCATATTCTAAGTTTTTACTTTCCACATCTTGTGGTTGATGGTCTGATACTAATACATCAATGGTTCTATTTAATACCCCTTTGATAAGTGCTTTTCTATCCTCTTCCGTTCTAAGTGGTGGCATTAATTTAAAATTACTATCAAAATCTATTAACGCAGAATCATTAAAATACAGATGAGTAGTAGAAGTACCGCAAGTGATATGAAATCCTTTGTTTTTGGCCTGTGCGATAATATCTACACTTTTTTTACAAGAAATAATGGGAATATGAATGTGCACCCCGGGATAGTATTCCATCAATTCAAGAACTTTGCGAATGGCTATAGTTTCCGCAATGTAAGGAATACCCTTCATCCCTAAGTATGCAGACATATTACCTTCGTTCATCTGTCCGTGTACAGATAGATAATAATCATTACAATGTATAATCAATAAAGCGTTAATGGTTTTAGCATATAACATGGCGAGAGATAACAAGTGCGTATTTTGAATAGAATTTTTATAATCCGAAAATGCAACAGCGCCTCCCAACTTCATATCGTACATTTCTGCAAGGTCTTGTCCTTTTCGTTGATGCGATATGGTCCCAATTGGTAAGGCATTGACGATATTATTATTCGCTCTTTGTAAGATAAATTCTACAACCGTTTTATTATGAATAGACGGATTAGTGTTAGAGTGAATACACACATCTGTAAACCCACCTGCCGCTGCACATTGTAATCCTGAACAAATAGTTTCTTTTTGTTCAAAACCCGGTTCTCCAAATACAGCTTGCATATCTATCCATCCGGGAGATACACATAAGTTTTTAGATTCTATAATAGTGTATTTTTTATCTGATGGCAATTGATCTGTTATGGCAACAATTTTACCGTTTTCAATAACAATATTTTTTCTTTCTAAGTGATATGGGCTTAAACTATCATAAATTTTTGCTTTGTATAAAACAACTTTCATTATTTTAATTTTACAATTGACTATTTCATTATTCTAATGGTCAAACTCTCTGCGATAAAAAATATCAGGGCTAAAATTAAGCATAATTTCCAATACGAAGTTCCGCTAATTTCGGCCTGAATAATTTTCTTAACAGGAATAGAGGAGATATCATTCACATAAAAATTATTTAACCCCTGCTGCTTGACAGCATCTTTTATCTCTTTTTCAGAATAAAATTGCATATCAGATTCTGCACGATTGTAATTAAAACTTAAAGGAAATATGTTTTTATTTTTCCATTGTAGGTAATAATATCCCGGATTTATTTGAATATTATTCGGAATACTAATGGTAGAGTAAAAAACATGATTTTTATACATAGGAATGATTTGAAAATTATCATCATTATTGGTAGATATGAGTTTTGGAGGGTTTTCAGTATTAAATAAAATGTTAGGTAATTTTATATTTTCAGATACGCCACAATAATAATACAACGGAACATAAGGAATTGCTCTGAAACACAAGCGATACATAAGTGGGACAAAAATGGCATGAAGAGATAATTTATTTTTATCAGCATTTAAAGTAGATGTGAAAACCCAATAACTTTCTTGATTTTCTTCATATTTAAATAGTAATGGCTGACCATTATTAAGTTCTACAATTGGTTCAATATAAGGGTGAGATGAAACATCAATATACTCTTTTACAATAGGCATTTTGTAAACATTATCTGTTTTTTCAAAAACTCCTTTCAACAAAGGATGTTGTAAAATGTTCACATTGATATTTTGTTGCGTAGTATCAATATCCCATTGAAATTGATTGAACACAGATGGTAAAACATACTTATTATTTTCAATGTAAGGTATGATAATAATAATTTTACCTTGCTTACTTAATATCTTCAACTGTTCTTCTAATCCACTGGAGTATTCTGTTATTTCATTGAGTATTACTATATCTTGTTGTGTTATTTCAGAAAAATTTAATTGTTCTTCTTTTTGTTCAGAAAATAAAAATAAAGAGTCATTTTGAAAAAATGTCCTTATGTATTTTGCGGATTTATTCTCTTTAGAACCATTAATAAGTAACGCTTTTAAGTGAATATCAGCATTAATAGCAAAATATATTTCATCGTCAAACACAACGGGATAGTCATTGATAAATACCTTGCCAAATTGAAAAGATTTATCTTTGGGAACAAAAGAAGTAGTTGTTTCAATCGTTTGATGTGCAGGAATGGAAACATTAAGAATAGCAACTTGAGTATTGTTAAGACTCACTTTTATAGGAATACCTTCAGCGTTCTCGTGATGATGATTAGATAATTTAATATGCAATTGTTGCGGTTGATGAAGTAAAAATACAGGATTATCTAACCAAACAGAATCAATAGAGATATTATTCTTTTGAGTAGGCGAAAGTAAAAAATAATAAATAGGTATTTTTATCTTTTGAGAGATATTTTGAATGTCTGTAGATTTTTTTTGTCCATCTGAAATTAAAAATACAACAGGATTTGATAAATGAAAACTTTTTATTCTTTTTATTATTAAAGAAATTGGTATAGAGGAGTATGAAATTTTTATTTTTGATAATCGTTCTAATGCTTCATCTCTTGATAATGCCTTTTCTGATTTAATTTCTGAATCATTAGTTAATATAATAAATTTAGCTGATTTTGAAAATGAGGAAAGGATTTCTTTGGCTTTACCAATAGCCGTTTCAAATAATTTAGCATAATTACCGATATTTTCCATGCTAAATGAGTTATCAATGTAAATAACTACTTCACCATGCTTCTGAGTCCATATATTTTGTTTTTTGTCATGAAGTGTAGGTTGTGCAAAGGCTAATATCAAAAACAACATCGCCAGTAATCTCTCTATCAAAATAAGATATTCCTTTAATTTATTTTTAACTTGCGATTGTTGAGTAATACTTTTAATGATTTGTGTGTGTGAAAAATATACCCTTTTGTATCTTCTGATATTAAAGAAATGTATAATAATTGGAATAGCAAGTAAAGACAATGCCCATAGAAAATTTGGATATAAAAAATACATACAAGGCTCAAAGATACTGAAAAGAATAATTGGTATAAGCGTGAACAAATTATAGAAATAAATATTTTTTATTTTCTGTTTGCAATTTATTCTGTATGTTTGTAAGGAACTAAAAACATAACGAAATGTCTCCTGCACCACAACAAAAAGATCAAGTAAGTTTCGAAGAATTAAAAAAAATAGTTCTGAATGACTATAGAATAGCCAATGAAAGCCGTCAAACGAGTGTGCTTGGAAGAAAAGAGGTTCTTACGGGAAAAGCAAAATTCGGAATTTTTGGAGATGGCAAGGAAATTCCTCAATTGGCAATGGCAAAAGTTTTCAAACCAGGTGATTTTCGTAGTGGTTATTACAGGGACCAAACATTTATGTTCGCAATAGGTGCACTGACCATTGAACAGTGGTTTGCCGGGTTATATGCACATACCGACATCAATTATGAACCTACTAGTGGCGGAAGGCAAATGGGTGGACATTATGCTACACACCTCCTTAATCCAGGTGGTACATGGAAAAACTTAGTAGAATTAAAAAACTCATCTGCTGATATATCGCCCACAGGAAGCCAAATGCCAAGACTTTTAGGACTTGCTTATGCTTCCTATTTTTACAAAAATAACCCTGCTTTACAAGAAGGCTCGTTCCTCAAATTTTCCAATAAAGGGAATGAAGTAGCCTTTGGAAGTATAGGTGATGCAAGTACTTCAGAAGGTTTATTTTGGGAAACATTAAATGCTGCAGGTGTTTTGCAAGTACCACTCATTATATCAGTATGGGATGATGGTTATGGTATTTCTGTTCAAAAAAAATATCAAACTATTAAAGAATCTATATCTGAAGCATTAAAAGGATTTCAAAGAACAAAGAATACAAAAGGTTTTGAGATATTACAAACAAAGGCATGGGATTATTTACATCTTATAGAAACATACGAAAAAGCAGAATATGTTGCTAGAAATGAACATGTACCGGTAATTATTCATGTAGAAGAAGTTACACAACCACAAGGGCACAGCACATCTGGTTCTCACGAAAGATATAAATCTAAAGAACGATTACAATGGGAAGCAGAATATGATGGAATTAAAAAAATGAGAGAATGGTTGTTGGCAAATGGCTTTGCCACAGAAGCTGAGCTTAATGAGGTGGAAGAACAAGCTAAACAAAGAGTATTAGAAGCAAAGAATAAAGCATGGAAAGATTATTTAACTCCAATTCTTGAAGAAAGAAAATATGTAAGCGACTTGTTTGATGAAATTACTGAACAATCTAATTACAAAGATAAAATACAAACCATCAAAAAAGAATTACTGTCTATCAAAGAACCCATAAGAAAAGATATTCATCATGCTGTAAAAAAAGTATTACGATTGACTAAACAAGAACATATAGAACCGAGAAAAATCTTATCTCACTGGATAATTGAAAAAACAGAAGAATCAAAAAAAATATATGGTTCAGATTTATATTCTGAAACAGAATGGAGCGCTCTAAAGGTCTCACCCGTAAAACCTGAATATACAGAAACATCCGAGCTTGTAGATGCCAGAATCATATTAAGAGATAACTTTGACTCAATTTTAGCTAAATATCCAGAAGTAGTGATATTTGGTGAAGATAGTGGAAAAATAGGAGATGTTAATCAAGGATTAGAAAAATTGCAAGCTAAATACGGTGAAATCCGTGTATTTGACACAGGAATCCGAGAAGCCACTATTGTAGGACAAGCTATAGGATTAGCGATGCGTGGATTAAAACCTATTGCTGAAATACAATACCTAGATTATTTACTCTATGCTTTACAAATCATGAGTGATGATTTAGCCACTGTGAGATGGCGTTCAAAAGGAACACAAAAAGCCCCTGTCATTATTCGCACACGAGGACATAGATTAGAAGGTGTTTGGCATAGTGGCTCTCCGATGGGCGTTATCATAAATGCTTGTAGAGGAATTTACATTTGTGTTCCCCGCAATGCAACACAAGCTGCAGGTTTTTACAATACTCTCTTAGAATCAGATGATACTGCACTTATTATTGAACCATTGAATGGCTATCGTTTAAAAGAAAAATTACCTTCTAACATCGGAGAATTTAAAACACCGCTTGGAATACCAGAAATTATAGAAGAAGGAAAAGATGTAACTTTAGTAACCTATGGTTCTTGTATAAGAATAGCCCAAGAAGCAATAAGTTGGTTGAAGGAACATAATATCTATGTAGAATTAATTGATATACAAACCCTAATTCCTTTTGATATTCATCATCAAATAGTAGAATCTGTGAAAAAAACAAATAAATTAGTCATATTAGATGAAGATGTTCCAGGTGGTGCTAGTGCATACATCCTAAAAAAAATTTTAGAAGACCAAAATGCATATCAGTATTTGGATTCAGCTCCTACAACAATTACATCTAAGGAACATCGTCCTGCTTATGCTACTGATGGAGACTATTTTTCAAAGCCTAGTGCTGATGATGTTTTTGATACTATTTATAATTTAATGCATGAATATAATCCTTCATTATACTCTAAAATTTAATCTATGCAATGTAAACATATCTTAACAACAGGAATATTGCTAATACCTTTTCTTTTCAAAGCACAAAACATTCCTTTGAAAGAAGATGGCTATGTACTAACAGAAGTTATTATTAAAGACTCTGTTCCTGCCAAAGAATTAGAAAACAGAGCCATCGCTTGGGTGCAAAAAAAACATCCAAAATATGAAAAAGTAAATGCTGTTGGGGGGACTAATAAAATAGAATGTGATGTAGAATTTAAAATTAAACCCAAAGAACTTAATCCACCGTTTGATTTTACGGGGAGAGTAATTATGCATGTTAAAATAGAATTAAAAGATGGAAGGTATAGATATACTATCAATAAAGTAAGACATGTTGCAGATAATGGAAAAAATACAGGAGGAGACATTACTCAGGAAATTGCGCAATGTGGAAGTTTGTTCCTTCCTGAAATGACATGGAAAAAAATAAAAGGAGAAGCTGTAAAAGATGCTTATATTGTTTCAGAAGATATAAAAGATGCGATGAGTACCCCTGTAAAGAGTGTATCTGATGATTGGTAGAAACTTATAACATAAAATGTTTTTCTTCTCTGAGTAAATTTGTTTTATGATTCAAAAGATATTGTTCTTAGATATTGAAACAATTCCTATAAAATACAAATACTTCGAACTTAATGAAAGAGAAAAAAGATTATGGGATGCTAAATGGACACATAATAGTGAAATTGACCCTGAATTGCAATATACAAAAGCAGGTATATATGCGGAGTTTGCAAAAGTTATATGTATAGGTCTGGGATATGTTGATAATAAAGGGGCTATTCAATCAAAAGTACTCTTTAATGATAATGAGTTTGACTTACTTACAGAATTTAATAATGTATTGTATAAGTTTTATCAGCATGTAGCTAAAACATGTAATACTGAATATAATCTATGTGCTCATAATGGCAGAGAATTCGATTTTCCATTTTTATGCAGAAGAATGTTAGTAAATAGGATTATTATTCCTGACATATTAAAATCAGGAAGAAAGGATATGTTATTAGATACCATGGAAATGTGGAAATTTGGAGATTACAAAAATTATACTTCACTTGATTTATTAGCTTATGTATTTAATATAGAATCTCCAAAAGATGATATAAGCGGAAGTATGATTTCACAAGTGTATTATGAAAATAAAGATATAGGAAGAATAGTAGAATATTGTAAAAAAGATGTTGAGACTTTAATAAAAGTATATAAAAAACTAAATGGAATTTCATAATTAAATAGCATAACTAAAACTTTCCATTTTTTATTTTATAAAAATTACCGTTGATAAAAAATTCATTGGTTTTACTTTGAATCAAAAAGTCAATATCTTCTTCTATAGTATGAATGGAACCTTTTGTTTTATAAGCAATATTTAAATAATCCGTATTTATTTTCATTCCATTAGTTACACCGCAAAGTACTATATGAACAGGAACTTTTACTTTTGGTAATAAATTTATATCTCTCACAGGTGCCCAGTTATCAGCGATGAGTATTACATGTTCTATATCTTTAATTTTTTTTAATCCATATAAAATGGCCTCTATAACATTTTCCTGAGCATCACCGCCTTCTCCATTTTTAATGGCAAGATTCATGGTTTTAATAATATCTTCTGTTTTTTTTGCTGCTGTGAAATAAGTTCCTCCTGTTACTCCCACCTTTTTTGCCACATCAGTTTTTTTATCTCCATCATTGAAAAACACAAAATACTGCTGTGTACTATCCGTCATAAAATGTAATTGTAACCATGTAGATACTTGCTGTGCATAAGGATACATACTGCCGGTTATATCCATAACTATAAGTTCTTTTTTCCATTTCTTTTTATTTCTGTTTATTACTTGATATACGATGTTTTGTGATGTGTCTGCAACATTAGGAGATAAGTTTACTTCTGTTGTAACAATTCTTGTTTCATAAGTAAACCTTCCCTTTCTATCATATACTCTGTAAAATCCATCTAAAGCACCATTTTTGTAGTGTCCTTCTGCTTTTTTTATTCCATTATCATAATACTCTATTTCTATACCCTCTTTTTTTCCATTAACATAGTTCTCCTCAAAAATTTTTTTACATCTTTTAGAATACCTTATTAAAGACCCATCTAATGTATCATTTTTGTAATATGCTTCTTGTTTAGGGCAATCCGGATAATCATAGAATATAATCTCTAATCCATTTTTCCTGTTATCTACATAATGTGTTTCACTTCTTAAATCTCCATTACTCCAGAATGCTCGCCATATACCTTGTTTTAATCCGTTTTTATCAATGATATTAATAGTATCTCCATATTTTACTTCATATGACCTATAATTTTGGGATTTAAAAACACTTGTAACAGACAATATAAAAAAACATATCAGAAAATTTTTATCTAACTTTACGCTCTCTAATTTTATCATAGTTATATGAAAGACAAAATTGCAAATTATTTATCAGAACTGCAAGGCGAAGAGATTAAGGATTCTATATCTTTAGAAAATTTTCGTTTGAAATGGCTTAGCAAAAAGGGAATCATTCAAAATTTAATGGATGAGTTTAAGAATGTTCAGGACATTAGTAGTAAAAAAGAAGTAGGGAAGTTAATTAATGAATTAAAACAAAAAGCACAGCTTCTTTTTGATGATAAAAAGGAAGAGCTTCAGAATAATATCTCGTTAAATATACAAGATGACTTAACTATTGAATGTAATTTAATATCACAAGGTTCTTTACATCCTTTGAGTATAGTAAGAAAGAGAATTACAGATATATTCTCAAAAATAGGTTTTGTAGTCAGCGATGGTCCGGAAATAGAGGATGATTGGCATAATTTTACAGCATTAAATACACCTCCTGATCATCCTGCAAGAGACATGCAAGATACTTTTTATGTTGATACCCCCATACATGATATTACACAAGACATCCGCGTGCTTCGCACACAAACATCCAGTGTACAAATCCGAATAATGGAAAACAATCCCCCTCCCATTAGGATTATTTGTCCGGGAAGAGTTTACCGCAATGAAACTATTAGTGCCCGCGCTCATTGTCAGTTTCATCAAATAGAAGGATTGTATATTGATGAGAATGTTTCTTTTGCAGACCTTAAAACTACTCTATTATATTTTGCTAAGGAAATGTTTGGTGAAGATACTCAAATTCGCATGCGCCCCAGCTTTTTCCCCTTTACAGAGCCAAGTGCAGAAGTGGATATAAGCTGTACAATATGTGGTAATAAGGGCTGTCCTGTTTGCAAGCATACAGGATGGTTAGAAATTTTGGGATGTGGAATGGTAGATCCGAAAGTATTAGATAACTGTGGTATTTCTTCTAGGAAATATACAGGTTTTGCATTTGGAATGGGTATAGAAAGAATTGCTATGTTGAAATATCGGATTAATGACTTAAGGTTGTTTTTTGAAAATGATGTGCGGTTTCTAAGCCAATTTTCCTCTGAAATTATATAGTATTTATATTAACATAGAGACATAAAAAATAACAGTATATGAATAATCAATGGTATTTTGATTGGGTAGAGATATTAAAAGTTACAACTATCTTATTTGCAGTAATAGATATCATTGGGTCTATTCCTGTGATTATTTCATTAAAACAAAGAGTTGGAGAAATTAACTCTTTGAAAGCATCATTGGTATCTATGTGTATTATGATTATTTTTCTGTTTTTAGGTACATCTATTTTAGATTTAGTGGGCATTCAAATTTCTGATTTTGCAATAGCAGGTTCTATTTTGATATTTATTGTGGCATTTGAAATGATTTTAGGGGTTCGCATTAACAAAGATGAAGTACCATCATCTGCTACCGTAGTGCCGGTTGCATTTCCATTAATAGCAGGAACAGGCACACTTACTACTTTACTTTCTATTCGTGCAGAGTATAGTGTTATATCTATCTTAATAGGGATAGTTCTTAATGTAATTATTGTATATGTTGTTTTAAGAAATTTAAAGTGGATAGAAAAAATACTTGGTGTAAGCGGTATTGCTATTATGAAAAAGGTATTCGGGATTATATTACTCGCACTTGCTATTAAGTTATTTAGAAAATATACGGGATTGTAACTAAATCAAAATGAGAGAGGTTAAGGTTGAAATTGATAAGAGATGAATTAAATATCAAAAATCAAAATGCAAAATAAAAGACATACACATTTTTCGTATAACTCTGTATCTCCTATGGTTAATTATTGAAATTAAAAACAAAATAAAAATAAAGAATGAAAGATAAAATTAAATTTAAATATAATTTTGATATTTGATTTTCTAATGGTTTTTTAGAAACTTTATCAATCCCAAATTATTTTTCTTTTTAGATAAAACAATAGTTCATTTAATTTCATAACTAATTTTTCATTATTGTATGCGTTATTTCCTGCTAAAGATAAAGTAGAACCATAGCCATATATATCACTAATGTTTTGATGAAACAATATCTGCTTAGCCTTGTCATATAAAGTAACATCTACTTGAAGTTGTGCTAAATATAAATTAAATTGTTTCTTCAATGCGTCACTGTTATCATCTTCACTGGTATTACTTGAAACTTTAATGAAGTAATCAGTTTGAATAGAATCACTCACTATTACGATTTCATCGCTTTTTATATTATTAAATAAAAGGTTTTTTAGAATGCTATTATTCATTGGTTTATTTAAATTGAATTCTTTAGTTGTAATATATACATTAATGGGTTGTATATTTGCTTGCACCATAAATTTTGGTAACTGAATAAATGTTTTTAAAAAACGAATACTCAGAGAGTTGACAGAGTCATTTTGAACAAGAGATTCTATATCAGGTTGAATTTCTATAGTTGTTATTTGAAAATTAGGTTCTACATATAAAGGCGTTATTTCTAATGTTCCCAAGTTATTAGATACAGTTCTATCTTGAACCTGTATAATATCGTCATCATAAAAACAGGTAAATGGGAAATTAGATAACGCATCTTTATAGATAAAAGTCTTTACTTGTATAGGATTATATTTTTGTTGATGTGGTTTTACAACAGGAGTTACTGTTGGGGATTGAACACTAATAGATTGTAATTTTAATTGAATATCTTTTGTAAGGTCATAGATGTTATTAATACCTGGTATATTATATGGAGAGAAATCAATCTCCTCATTCAAATAAGGTACGAGTTCAGAAAACGCCTGAATTTTTTTTCTTAATCCTGCTGCATAGTTTTTATGATTGTCATCGCTAAGAGATAGTTTTATAAGTTCCGCAGATTTGGAAATAGCACTCTTTTTTCTTTGCTCTTTTTGTTCAATATACTTTTGTTTATCTAATTGATAATACACCCAATATTGTTGGCTATTCTCGTATACATCTACTAGTTCATATCCCTCTATATCTTCCACACTTTTCAAATTGATGAGCGAATTAAAACTCTGAGAAAAGTTATTATCACTTTGTATAGAATACAACATTGAATTAGAAGAGATGTTTACTTTTATTTCAGAAGTTAAGTCGTACAATGCATTTTTCTTTGCCTCCATTTGATAATTAGGATTGCCAGACTTTGACGCTACTCCTATTCCAATGTATCTGGAAGAACTAACAGGTCTTTGAGTTACCCAATTTGGTGCAAGGGGCTCATCATTTAGTTTTTCATCTTTTTTTTGAGCAAAAAGAAAATTATTTATACCCAAAATAAAAATTGCATAATAATACATTATTATTGTTGTTCTCATTTTATACCAGTAGATAAAGATTTTTGTATTTGGTGTACTGCTTTTTGAATGGCCTCTTGTTTTAATTCTTCATCAGTTTTCATTTGCTTATTTACAAAAAACAGTTCTCTCCATTGCTTAGGGTTATATTGATTAAAAGGAGGGGTAGCCGCTGGATTGTATGGAAAAAAATCTTTAATATTCGCAGTAGGTTTGTATAAAAACTCATTATACTCTTTTTTTTCAGATGCCACAATAGGGAAAAGCTGATTTAAAACAACTTGTAAATTACTAGTTTGAATAAGCTTATAGTTTAAATTAAAGCCATAAGATTTTTGTACTTTTACATTATTGTATTGTACGGGTTTATAGTTAGTTATATAGTTTTCTCCTACTTTAGTAACAAATTGCTGATATGCTGTAAGTTGCTTAGATTGTGGACTAGGCGAATTTACCTGCCTGTTATTAATATAAACGACAAAAAAATAATCTGCATTAGCGGCTTTCGCAATAGCACTTAAAAGTTCTTTATTATTTTCAACAGCATCATAATAAAATATGCCAAAAGTGTTGTCTTCTTTTATTTCTACATAATTTATTTTTGTTTGACTTACTATATTATTTAAAACTAAATCCGTTAACTCTTTGTCTAAATTAACTCTGATATATGGATTGGAAAGTTTTGGTCTAAATACTAATATATCTTTAGATATAGCTGCTAAGCAAGCAGATTCTATTTCTTTTGAGCTTTTATAGTTAGTTGATATTCTATGTATTTGCTCTATATTTTGCAATGCTTTTTTGTAATTCTTATTCTGAACATCAGTTAAAACAGATTGATATAAGGGCTCGCAAGTAGCAATAGTATAGTATTTTTGAACTTTTTTGTATTCAGGATAATATTTTTTTACTTTTTCAAAATATGGTATAGCTTCTTTATATCTTTTTTGTTTATAAATACTTACTCCTTTGTTATAATTATCTTCTACATAATTATTTACAGCTACTTGATAATCCTCCTTGTACGCAGAAGGATAACTTAATTCTACTCCCAATATAGAAGCTCTTTCATAAAAATCTTTCAATTTTTCAAAGGTAGAGATAGCAGATTCGTTTTCTCCTACATTGTATTCTCTAAAAAATTTTGATGATAAAAAGTCAAGATATTTTTGTCCAACTTCTTTAAGTTTAATTCTTGCTTTTGTATTAGTGTTGTTTCGTTTTAGTGATTCTAAATAAAATTCTGCAGCTTCATTAACAAGCCCCTTTTTTTCAAGCTTTTCACCTGCTTTATAATACTTCGCACTTCCCGAGCAGGAATATAAAAAAATACTCACAACCAGTCCTAAAAAAAGATATTTACTAAAGGAAAATTTCATGGTTTTACTTTGCACGAATAAAAAATAAAAAAGCCCGATATAAATTATATCGGGCTTTATAGAAGTATATGTTAATAACCTCCTTGTTCTTGTGCTAATTTTTTCATTTCCGCATTAAAAATTTCTTCAAACTTTTTCTTATCGTAATCTAATTTTAATTTAGCATCGTTGGATATTTTTTGTTCTATATTGTCAAATATCGTTTTTTTATCCGCTTCAATAGCCACCCAATAAGTATAAGAACCATCTTCTTCTTTGAACACTTTTTCATCTTTTACTCGGATATTAGATATAGTTAAATTCGTTACTTCTCTAGACAGCTCTTCAAATTTGTTTTCAAATTCTTGTTTGCTTCCGACTGTTCTTTGATTGGTATATTGGTCTGTTACTTTTTTAATCGTTGTTTGAATATTACTTGCCAATTCTGATTTAGCATTATTCATTGCTATTTTCTTTGCAGTAGCTAAATCAGGCGATTTACCAACATTACGTGCTCTAAAAAAATCCTCATCCGTTTTGTATTCTTTAGAACTAAATGGGAGTGTAATTTCTTTTGCCCCAGTTTCTTTTTGAATTGGAGTTCCTTTCTTTGATTTGCAACTTACTATCATTAGTGATGTTGCAGTAAGAGACATTACAATTAATTTAACTGTTTTCATAGTTTTAGATTTTATTTGGTTGCAAACTTAAAAAACAAATTTCATACCACATAAAAATTTTTAAGATATTTTTACACTTTAATTGAGATTTACAAAAGATTTGACAAAACAAACACTAAAAATAATATAAAGTACTTTACTACAGTTGAAGATTTATTTAAGAAACTTCCGATATAATATGCAAAAGATAAACTAATAAGAGAAAAGTTATATTTTTGATAAAAACTATAAACCAAAAGATAATTGATTAAAGAAAAAAACATTAAAAAAAAGAAAAATAAATTAATTCGCCTTTCCACAGATGAATAATAATACATACTTGATGCCTGCTTCATACTTGATATAATCAATAAAATAAAAACAAGTATAATATTTAAACTTTTCCATTGAAAATACCCCTGAACAGACTGTTTGGAGAATATATCTGCCCATTGTATTTTACTAAACTGATATAATGAATGGGATATATTTATTTGCAAATAAAGAAAAGGATCATAATCTAATAACCAACTAATTGTAATAAACAGATATACTGGAAATAAAAAACCAAAAATAGAAATCACCCAAGAACGCCAACCAAATAATAGTAATAAATTAAATAAAAGCCCGGGAATAATAAAGGCATAAAATAAATTTATTCCCAATAAAAAACCTATACTAAAAAAGACAAATAAATAAAATATTAACAAATCTGTTCTTCTCTTTTCCTCATGAGGATTAATTAAAAATAAAGAAATTAAAATAAAAAAATCATTTATTAAATAACTATCTACATAGCTATTAAACCATATTTGAGTATGAAAAAGAAAATATATAAATACCATTATTCTTTCAGAAGTTAGTCTATCCCTTTTTATAAACAAACGATGTATTAACATCGTGTTAAGTAATAAAAATGATACATTAAAAGCTATTGCAAAATGCGAATTCGCAAAAAAAAATAAGCTCATTGACTCATATGTATTACTATCGTAATTATTTTTATTAAAAAACAAAAAACTTACTGATAACAAATAAATTAAGCCTAATACAAAAACTGGAACGGAATCTGATTTTTTTCTTGACATATAAAAAATGCCTACAATACAATCTCTTCTTTTATCCAACCATCATTCAAAACGCCTTTTACTTTCAAATCATTTAACCTCTTAACAGCTTCCAACTTATTCTGAAAGATTCCAATAGATACTACAAATAATTGTTTTTCAGAATTCCACCTTATACTCGCTTTAATTTGCTTTTTATTTAATTCTGAAGTCAATCTTTGTGCATTCTGTTCAACCTTAAAACAGCCTACAACGATTGAAAAAACAGCAGAATGTTTCTTTTCTGTAACCTTATCTAAAGGTTTGGTTGTAGAATTATTCAAAGGTTTCTTTTTTATCGATATTACATCATATTTCACTTGGAATAAAGGGTATACTGTACGACTAATTTTTATCTTATCGGATGTTCTTGAATATCCTAATACATTCGCTAAATTGGTTTTTATATCAACAGGAACGATATACCAATATATCAATAAAGAAAATACAATAAAAATAATCACCGCTGCTTTATAAATATTCTTTACATCCAAGCGAATAATCTCCCTTCTATCACCATTACCAATTTCATTAGATTGGAAAACAGATTTGGTTTCAATAACACTCACTTGAATAGAAGATAAACCAAAACTTTCAGATAAATAAAAAGGATCCATGGTACACTCAAACAACACATTCTCTTCTATATCTTTGTAAAAATACCCTATCTCTTCAATATCCACTCTTCTTTTAGTATCTAATAAAACATAAAGAGTCTGTACAAACCGCTGTACTAAAGATTGTGCTAAAACAAATTCTATTCCCAATTTTTTTTGTAATTCAGAAGTTAATAATCCGTCACTGTGTTTTAATAAAGGATTAAATAAAATCTTTTTTCTTGGTGGAAATATAACATTCTGAGATACGGATAACTCTGCTGGTTCTAGTTGCATTACCAACGCCCCAAAATCAGGAATAATAATAAAATCATGAACTTCTATTAACTCTCTTAAACAATCTACTATCTCTTTATAGTGCTTTTCCATATAATTGTCAAAAAAAATGCAGGTTGAGTAAGCCGGGTTCTGTTCTTGTCTATCATTTATCTACGCGGCCTACCCATTTCGGGGCATCCTTATTAAAAGGACGACAAGAGCGAGCAACTCTTTTCCCGAAATATATTTGGCCTTGCAGCGTCCGAAGTTTACCCATCCTGTATATTACTACACAGGATTGTGGGCTCTTACCCCACATTTTCACCCTTACCCCAATTTTTGTCGGGGCGGTATAGTTTCTGTGGCACTCTTTGTCTTCCCTCCCTCACAGGAAAGAAGCCCTTCATTCAATCTTCTTTAATCTATAAAGAAGATCTCTTCAGGCGGACTGCTCTATGCTGCCCGGACTTTCCTCTCCTTGAATTTTTCAAGGAGCGATAGACCTGAACCTGCAGTACTGCAAAGTTAATTAAAACTTTTTCATTATACAAAATAAATAATGTTTTAATACTACCTCTCAAATGTAAACATGGTCCTTTCTGACTAATTCCTTCTATCTTAAATATAAATTTCTCACCTTTGCAAAGTATGAATACATTTAATCTCGATGAAATTTACTCTCTTTACCTTCAACATTCACAAGCTATTTGCACAGATACCAGAAAAATAATTCCTCAGAGTATTTTCTTTGCTCTGAAAGGAAATAATTTTGACGGAAACTTATTTGCTATAGATGCTATTGAGAAAGGGTGCAGTTGGGCAATAGTAGATAATCCCAACATCGCTTTAAAAAGCAATAAATGTATTTTAGTTAATGACACTTTACAAACCCTACAAGCATTAGCACATCATCATCGAAAACAATTCAAACTTCCCGTTATAGCTATCACAGGAAGTAATGGAAAAACTACTACCAAAGAATTAGTAACTGCTGTTTTATCCAAAAAATATAATGTATTAAGCACCCCCGGAAATTTCAATAACCATATCGGATTGCCTCTTACTTTATTAAAGCTCCATCCAAACCATCAAATAGCAGTCATAGAAATGGGCGCTAATCATCCCGGAGAAATCAGAGAACTATGTAAAATAGCACATCCTGATTATGCTGTTATTAGTAGCATTGGCAAAGAACATTTGGAAGGGTTTAAAGACCTGGAAAATATAAAGAGAACCAATGGTGAACTTTACGAATATGTCCTTAAACACAACGGAAAAATCTTTATCCATGTAGATAATTTTGATTTAATTAGTATTCTTAAAGAGCTCAATCACGATATCACCAATATATTTATTCATGAAAATTTTATTTTATATTCAGATATATCTCACCTACCCTTTGATGAATTTTCCTCCATAAGAGAAATAATTATTGGTAAATACATTGAAAGTCAAGAAGATATTTATGTCCATTTAAAATGGTTATTATACGAACATACACCCAATCAAAACTTTAAAACCATAAAATCAATTACACAATATCAGAAAAACAATACTTGGGAGAATATTCCTGAAATAAAAACTCATCTATTAGCTTATCATAATTTTGTAAATGCATTATGTGCTATATGTATAGGTAACCATTTTTCAATAAATACAAATGACATAAACCTTGCTATCTCTCAATACATACCAGACAAAAACAGAATGCAATTTGAAAAAACAAAACACAATTTCGTTATATTAGATGCCTACAATGCCAATCCTACAAGTATGATGGCAGCTCTCACTTTCTTCAAGGAAAAAAAACTACAACAAATACTCCCTCAGCAGTCACATTCAACAATACATCATTTTCAAGATGAAGACAAAGTTTTAATTTTAGGAGACATGTTTGAATTAGGCGAACATTCTCAAAAAGAACATATATCTATTATTGAATGGATAAAAGAAAATTTTCAAAAGAGCAAAGTTTATCTCATAGGAAACGAATTTACAAAAGCCTTAAAGAAAACAGGTGATTCTCATAATATTACTCTTTTTCACACTACACAAGACTTTTTAGATTATCTCTCAAAAAATCAATTATCTCAAAAATTTATTTTGATTAAGGCTTCTAGAGGAATGCAATTAGAAAAAACCTTAGCCTATCTATAATTTTCACATCATCAGAAAATGATTGCAACAATTTCTCACAAAGGCGAAACATACAAAGTAGATTTATCTCAGCCTATTAGTATTGCTATTCCTATTCAACATCAAAAAGGTGTGAGAGCCTGGTATGTAAATTTTCCAAACATAGAACCTGTGAAAACTGAAAATTGGGTAGGAGAGGTAAAACAAGGTGGTAGTGTGAATTTTAAAAATATATTCTTTAATCCACATGGAAATGGCACACACACTGAATGTGTAGGACATATTACTCCCGAAAATATTTCCATTTTTCAAACTCTCAAAAATTATTTTTTCAAAGCTAAGCTCATTAGCATTTTGCCAGAGTACTTAGATACAAATGATACTGTTATTTCTAAATCTTCACTTATTCCTCATTTAGAAGACAATATAGCAATAGACGCCTTAATTATTCGTACAATTCCAAATGATGAAAAAAAATTATTTTACAATTACTCAAATACTAACCCCACTTACATCAGTAAAGATGGAATGCAATATATTGTAGAAAAAAAAGTACAACATCTTATATTGGATCTTCCGAGTGTAGATAAAGAAAATGATAACGGAAAGTTAGAAGGACATAAATTATTTTGGAATTACCCCGAAGAAAAATTCTCTCTGAAAACAATCACAGAATTAGCTTACATCCCAAACAATGTATTGGATGGTTGGTATTTTCTAAATTTACAGATAGCTCCTATTGAGAACGATGCAAGTCCTTCCAATCCTGTACTGTATAGAATTTTGACATGAAAGTATTCCTTTTTCGAGAAGTATTCTTTTCATAAAAAATATAAATATCAAAAACACCTTCTATAATCAAAGTTCTGCATAAAAATGTATATTTGCAGAAAAAAAATTGACAGAAAAAATTCTTGTATTAGATACTATAAACCCTATTGAAATTTATGGGGTTAATGATGAGAAGTTAAATTTTATTCGCAAGTATTTTCCTCAGCTTAAAATAATAGCAAGAGGTAATGAAATAAAACTCATTGGAGAAAAATCAGAAATCCAATTCTTTGAAAAACAATGGAAATCTTTGATGAATCATTATGATGACTTTGGTTATCTCACTTTGTCTGCTATCGAAGAAATCTTAAGCAAAGGTCGTATAACCACTAATACCAATATAGACACAGATATTCATCATCACATTATTCTTTATGGAAATAATGGCTTGGTTATTAAAGCAAAATCTCCTAATCAAAGAAAATTAGTAGCTGCTGTAGAAAAAAACGATATTGTATTTGCCATTGGGCCTGCTGGCTCTGGTAAAACATACACTGCAGTTGCTTTAGCTGTACGTGCTTTGAAAAACAAACAAGTGAGAAGAATTATACTCACGCGCCCTGCCGTTGAAGCAGGAGAAAACCTCGGGTTTTTACCCGGAGATTTGAAAGAAAAGTTAGACCCTTATATGCAACCTATTTACGATGCCTTAGCAGATATGATACCCACTGATAAACTTCAATTATACCTTGAAAACAGAACTATACAAATAGCTCCACTCGCATTCATGAGAGGAAGAACATTAGACAATGCTTTCGTTATTTTAGACGAAGCACAAAACACTACAATAAGTCAAATGAAAATGTTTTTAACTCGCATGGGTAATAACGCTAAGTTTGTCATCACTGGCGATGTTACACAAATAGATCTCCCACCTAAACAGCCATCCGGATTATTACAATCTATAGAACTATTAAAAGATACAGAAGGTATTCATATCTTATATTTGAATGAATCTGATATTGTAAGACATCCATTAGTAAAACAAATACTACAAAAATATAAATCGATTGAAAAATGAAAGAAGAAATCAGATCTGCTTTTGAGGCATCTGTAAAAACCAAACAAAAAATTATTCAAGACCCCATAATCATTCAAAACATCGAGTTACTTACACAAAAAATTATAGAGTGCTACAAAAATAAAGGTAAGGTATTATGGTGTGGAAATGGTGGAAGTGCTGCAGATGCTCAGCATTTAGCAGCAGAACTTAGTGGTAGATTTTATTATGACCGTCCTCCTTTGTTCTCCGAAGCATTACATGTAAATACCAGCTATTTGACCGCTGTAGCAAACGATTACAGCTATGATGAAGTATTCGCTCGTATTGTCAAAGCTATGATACAACCACAAGACATTTTAATAGGAATGTCCACAAGTGGAAATTCTAAAAATGTTATCAACGCCATACTGGAAGCAAATAAAGTAAATGCTTACACCGTAGGATTGACAGGCGAAAGCGGCGGACAAATGAAAAACATTGTTAAATTGCTGATTAATGCCCCAAGTCAAGATACGCCACGAATTCAGGAATCTCATATGATGATAGGACATACCATTTGTCAATTAGTTGAAAAATATCTTTTCCCAAAAAAATAAATTGTACATGAATATTTTCGCAGTTGTATTAGCAGGTGGTTTAGGAACACGATTACAGCATTTATTACCCAATATACCTAAACCAATGGCGCCTGTTGCAAACAAGCCTTTTTTACATTACTTATTAAAGCACCTACATAATCAAGGAATTAAAGATGTTTATTTATCTGTAGGATATAAAGCAGAAAAAATACAAGAATACTTTCATGAGTATTTTCATTCTATTAGATTACACTATATTAAAGAACCAGAGCCATTAGGCACAGGAGGCGCTATTGCACATGTACTTAAACAAATACCTGCAGATGATGTTTTGATTATCAATGGTGACACATTTCTGAATTTTGATTTACAAAAAATGCTGCAAGCACACCAAAATGAAAATTTTACAATTGCCTTGAAATATGCTGCTGAATCTAGTAGATATGGTTTTGTTGAAATACAAAATAACTATATCAGAGGATTTAAAGAAAAGAGCTCTCACTTAAAGGACGGATGGATAAATGCAGGTGTATATTTGATAAATAAAAACTTCTTCTTATCACATATACCTTCTCAACAAGTATTTTCATTTGAAAAGGATTTTATAGAAAAAATTTACGATAAGTATCCTATTAAAATTTTTCCCGTTTATGATTATTTTATTGATATCGGAATACCTGAAGATTATCATAAATCACAAATAGACTTTAAATTTTTAAAACATCTTAATATCAATAATGAATGGACTTTATTTTTAGATAGAGATGGTGTTATCAATAAAAAATTACAGAACGACTATGTAAAAACCATCAAAGAATTTGAATTATTAGATAATGTCATAGAAGCACTGAAAATACTGAGAAATGTCTTTGGAAGAATAATTATCGTAACTAATCAACAAGGAATAGGAAAAAAACTCATGACTGAAAATGATTTAAAGACAATTCATGAGCATTTATTATCTATATTAAAAAAAGAAAGTATAACCATAGATAAAATCTATTATGCACCCGATTTAGCATCAACAAAATCTATGATTCGAAAACCCAATATAGGTATGGCTCTTCAAGCTAAAAAAGATTTCCCCGAAATAAATTTCTCTAAATCTATCATGATTGGCGATAGCTTATCTGATATTCAATTTGCACACAATGCAGGAATGTATGCCATTTATTTATCAAATCCAGAAACACACATCCCTTACGATTTTACATTCAATAGTCTTTTTGAATTTTCAAAGATATTTAATTTGTGAAATTAGTCAGCATCATAACACCAAGTTTTAACAATGAGGATACAATAACAGATTGTTTAGAATCATTGTATAATCAATCATTTCCTTATATTGAACATATTATTATTGACAATCAATCCAGTGATAAAACTCTTGAAATAATTGAACAGTACAAATATCCCCATCGAACTATCATCTCTGAAAAAGATAATGGATTATATGATGCCATTAACAAAGGTATTAGTCATGCAAAAGGAGACATTATAGGCATCTTGCACGCCGATGATTTTTATACACATCTTAAAGTGATAGAAACGGTCGTTTGCTTGTTCAATAAAGAATATCAAGGTGTATATGCCAACTTATACTATGTAAGTAGGGAAAATACAAAAAAAATTATCCGAAAGTGGAAAGCAGGAGAATATACCATGTCTTCATTTTTATACGGATGGATGCCTCCACACCCTACTTGCTTTGTTACCAGATGTGTATATGAGCAAAATGGTTTATATCGTACTGATTTAGGCACTGCCGCAGACTATGAATGGATATTACGAAACATGTACAAGCATAAGGTATCATTTAAGTACTTAAATGAGTACATAATAGCCATGCGTGCAGGCGGATTAAGCAATTTGTCTTTAAAAAACAGAATACTTGCTAACATCAACGATAGAAAAGCATGGAAAGTCAATAATCTCCATCCTTATTTTTTTACTTTATATTTAAAGCCACTCAGAAAAATTTTTCAATTCATTTAATACATGAAATTGCTTGTTTTATATGAAGAATTAGCACCTTATTTTCTGGTAAACATTCAACATTTTGCCGAACAATACAAGATTCCTGTATTGATAATTGCGAAAAGTCCTAACCCTGTTGCTCCTTTTGAATTTTACAATCAATCTCAATTCGTCCAGATAATAAATAGAGAACAACATTCTACAAAAGACCTTATAAACAAAATTACAAAGTTTCAACCCACTGTGTTAATGCAATCGGGATGGATGTTTAAACCATATTTTCAGATTGCCTATCATCTAAAATTATATAGAAATATCCTATTACTTGATAATCAATGGGAGAACACCTTACGACAAAATATCGGAAGTTTGTATTTCAAATTAAAGTATAAATATCTTTATCAAAAATCTTTTGTGCCTGGAAGTAAGCAAAAACTTTTTGCGAACCATTTAGGTTTTGAAGATAAAGACATAGAAACCGGTCTTTATTGTTGTGATACAAAAACCTTTGAATCCGTGTATTTTAAGAAAAAAGAAAAAGAAAATAGAAATTATACTTTTCTTTATGTAGGACGATATGCACCTGAAAAAAACATTCAATTATTATGGGATGCTTTTATAGAAGTATGTAAAGAATTTCCTAATTCATGGAAATTATTATGTGTAGGAAAAGGAAACATTTTCCCCATACAACATCCTCAAATTGTCCATTTAGGATTTTTACAACCAAATGAATTATTAAATATCTTAGTCAATACGGATGTTTTTATTTTACCGAGTACATTTGAACCATGGGGCGTTGTTATTCATGAAATGACTACTGCTGGTCTACCTATTATCAGTTCTATCAAATCAGGAGCTGCAGAGCTCTTTGTAGAACATGGGAAAAGCGGATTTTTATTTAATCCTAATGACAAAAATGAATTAAAAAGTTATTTGATAAAATATATACAATTAAGTAATGACGAGTATTTTCAAATGAGTGAATATAGTTATCAATTATCAAAAAGAATTACTACTGATAAATGGGTAAAAAAAATTTATCATCTTTGCAATTTATGAAAACATGTATTCTAATAACAGGAGGCGCGGGCAATATAGGTAGTTCATTAGCTCGCAAGTTAGCAGAAAATAAGCACTATCAAATTATCATAGTAGATGATTTAAGTACGGGCAGTGAATACAAAATCCCTAAATCAGATAATGTAATTTTTATTAAAGCAGATTGCAATAATTATCAAGAAATAGCAAGAGTATTTTATCAATTTCCTATTGAATATGTGTTTCATTTTGCTGCGGTAGTGGGCGTTAAACGAACTCAAGAAAACCCTCTCAAAGTATTAAATGATATTAACGGTATAAGATATATTTTAGAACTATCTAAAACCGCAAATGCAAAAAAAGTCTTTTTTTCCTCTTCTTCAGAAGTATATGGCGAGCCTGTGGAAATTCCTCAAAGAGAATACAGCACTCCACTGAACTCTCGTGTGCCTTATGCAGTAGTCAAAAACGCAGGAGAATGCTATTGTCGTTCCTTTTATAAAGAATATGATTTACGATATACCATATTCAGACTTTTCAATACTTATGGCCCTTATCAAACAACAGATTTCGTAATACCAAAATTTTTAGTGGCAGCTTTATCTAATAACCCTATTACTATTTATGGTGATGGCTCTCAATCCCGAACTTTTACATACATAGATGATACTATAGATACGATTATAAAAGTATTTGAAAATAATTTATTAGATAATGACACCATTAACATTGGAAATGATGAAATGCTGACCATATTGGATTTAGCAAAAACAATTATTAAAATAACAAAATCAAAATCAGATATTACTTTCTTGCCACCATTAAAAGAAGGTGACATGACTCGCCGAATGCCCGATAATTCTAAAATGAGAGCAGTATTAGACAGAAAGCTCATATCTGTAGAAGAGGGTATATTAAAGCTCTTGAGCAATCCGGAATTTTTATACCTTAATTCCATATCTAAAGTATGTGTGGAATAGCAGGCGTTTTTACATCCAACCCCAACTTCGTTCATCAACAATGTGTTGAAAAAATTATCTCTCATTTACATCATAGAGGACCAGATTTCTTTGCCATAAAAAATATAGATTCTTATTGTACATTAGGACATACTCGTTTATCAATTATTGATTTAACCGATACTGCAAATCAACCAATGTCTTGCTTCCAAAAAAGATTTATCATTGTTTTTAATGGAGAAATTTACAATTATAAAGATTTAAAGTTAGAACTTCAGCGTGTTCAATACAACTCCAATCATCAGCCATATCCTTTTCAAACCAAATCAGACACCGAAGTCATACTAGCCGCCTACTACAGATGGGGAGAAGATTGTGTTCATCACTTAGATGGAATGTTCGCTTTTGCTATTTATGATACTGCCAAACAATCTCTTTTTATAGCCAGAGATAGACAAGGGAAAAAACCCCTGTACTTCATTCATAATAAAACCCTTTTTGCTTTTGCATCAGAAATTCATGCGTTATTAAAATCAGGATTATCCTCTAACAAATTAAACACTTCTCAATTGTATGACTATTTTCAATATCAAACAACTTTTTCTCCTCACACACTTGTAAAAGATATTCAATTATTAGAATCATCTCACAATTTGACAGTTCATTTTGACAATCAGAAAAACATTGTCATTCAAAAAAAGAAATACTGGCAAGCTATTGAAAAAACGCTTAGTACGAAAGATATTGATTACAATACAGCCAAACAGCACATTCGTCAGTTACTATTCTCATCAGTAGAAAAAAGATTAATAAGCGATGTCCCCATTGGAGCTTTTCTTTCGGGAGGCATTGACTCTTCCGCTATTGTGGGAATTATGAAAAAATATTTCTCAAAACAAATAGATACCTTTCATATTACTACTCATACATCTGAATTCTCAGAAAACAAATACGCAAAAATTTTATCAGACAACTATCAAACTAATCATCACAACATTGTTTTAACTGAAAAAGAAGTTTTAGAATTAGTGCCAGAAGCATTACAAAAAATAGACTATCCAACGGGTGATGGTATAAACACATACATTGTATCAAAAGCTACAAAAAAAGCTGGAGTAACTGTTGCATTATCAGGTATTGGTGGAGATGAGTTATTTGCAGGATATCCACAATTTAAGGTCATAAAAAAACTCCATCATCTCAATATATTAGATTTTCCACTCTTGCGAAAATATCTTTTCAAAATTTTACCTAATAACATATCGCATCGCTTATATAGATTAAAATTATTAATGCAAAGTCCTTCTTTAGACGCTACAGAAGTATTTCCGTATTATCGGGCTATCTTTCACCCACGCCATATGCCTATCAAAAATATATCTCATACATCATACTTTGATAAACATTTAAATTATGAACACTTGCTTTCTAATAATCATATATTCAGTTATATTTCCACAGTAGAAATGTATAACTACATGCAACATGTATTATTAAGAGATACTGACCAGATGTCAATGGCAAATGCATTAGAAGTAAGAGCTCCATTTTTAGATACAACACTTGTGCAATTCGTTTTGTCTTTACCAGATGAATATAAAAATCCTACTACACCCAAAAAATTACTCACTGATGCCATCAGTGATATACTACCTCACGATATTATTCACCGAAAAAAAATGGGATTTGTTTTACCATTCAAAAACTGGATGAGAGAAGACTTGCAAGAATTCTGCTATACAAAAATAAAAGCATTTACTCAATACTCTTTCATAGATGAAAATCAGTTGCTCCATGAATGGGAATCATATCAAAATAATAAACACAACAGATGGTGGATGTTCTGGCATCTTATTGTATTGCAAACATGGATAGAAAACAATAATATCATTCCCGAATGAAATTAAGAATTATCATACTCATTGACTGGTTTTTGCCTGGAAATAAAGCAGGAGGTCCTGTAAAATCTGTGTATTCTCTTGTGAAAATACTTCAAGATGTCATTGATTTTTATATTATTACAATGAATACTGACATCACTTCAAATAAAGAATATTCTATACCCCCTAACCAGTGGACATCATACGAAGGTACCAACATATATTATTTTTCAAACAACAAATTCTCATGCACTCAATTACAAAAAATTATTCACGAAATTAACCCAAATGTTATTTACATCAATAGTTTTTGGTCATACAGATTTTCCATATTACCTTTAATATTAAAAAAACTAAAAAAGATGAATTTTCCTATTGTGCTAGCTCCACGAGGTATGTTAGAGATTGGCGCAATGAGTGTAAAATCATTCAAAAAAAACATTTTTATATTCTTATCTAAAATCATTCGGTTACACAAAAATATCATTTTTCATGCTACAAGCCCAGAAGAAGATAAGTCTATTCAAACATTATATCCTTCCGGTAAAATCATACAAATCCCCAACTTATCATATATTGAAACTCACTTTACTTCAATAAAAAAAGAAAGAAATCATTTGAAGTTATTTTTTTTATCAAGAGTGAATTCAATTAAAAACCTTGATTTCGCTATCAATATTTTATCTAAAATCAATATACCCGCATCATACAAAATAGAATATGATATTTATGGTAATAACGAGGATAAACAATACTTTAAATACTGTAAAAGTTTGACTCTTTCTCTTCCAGAAACAATCAAAGTAACATACAAAGGCATTGTGAACTTTAAAGATATACCCAAGATTATTTCAGAATATCATTTCTTATTTTTACCAACTAAAAATGAAAATTTTGGACATGCTATCATAGAAACACTATCATGCGGAAGGCCTGTCATTATCAGCAATTGTACACCATGGAACAATATCAATTTCAATCGTTGTGGATATGCGTTGCCTTTAGATGAAAACAATTTCATTCATCACATAAAAAAAATACTAGAAATGGATGATATAGAATTTCAAACAATGTGTTTGAATGCAAAAAAATTTATTCAAGAAACCTTAAATGTATCACAAATAAAAGAAAAATACTTAAACATGTTTGAATATGCAGCAAAATCATGAGTTAAAAAAAACTGATTTATCTTCTTATTCTAATGATTGGTATTATCCAGGTAATTTCATTAAAAGAATTATTTGGTACATAATAGCAGAAATCCTCGTAAATTCAATGATTCCCGGTAGTAAATGGAGAGTGATATTACTAAGGCTCTTTGGGGCTAAAATTGGGAAAAACATCACCATAAAACCTTATGTGAAAATTAAATATCCATGGAAATTATCAATAGGAGATAATGTATGGATAGGAGAGTATGTATGGATTGATAATTTAGCAGAAGTGAAAATCGGCAATAATGTTTGTATATCACAAGATGCTATGTTATTATGCGGTAATCACAATTACAAAAAAACTTCTTTTGACTTAATCGTAAGAGGCATCACCATTGAAGATGGAGCATGGGTAGGTGCAAAATCAGTGGTATGTCCAGGCGTTATTATAAAGTCACATACTGTTATTACAGTTGGAAGTATTGTCATTCAAAGTACTGAACCCTACAGCATTTATCAAGGGAATCCTGCAGTAAAAATAAGAGATAGAAAAATTACTTAAAATAAAAAAGCCCCTCTAAAAGAGGGGCTTTGCCTATTTGAACAAAGAATTATTTTCCTTTGTTCACAGATCCTGCTAATTCAGCTCCTGCTTTGAATTTTACAACTTTCTTTGCAGGAATTTTAATTTCTTTTCCTGTTTGAGGATTACGCCCTATACGAGCATTTCTTTTTGTAACAGAGAAAGAACCAAAGCCTACTAAGCCAATTCTATCTCCTTTTTTCAACGCCTTGCTGATAGCGTCAACTGTAGCATCTAATGCTCTTGCAGCATCTGCTTTTGTGAGCTTTGCTCCTGATGCAATTGCATCGATTAATTCTGCTTTGTTCATAGCTTTATTTTTTTAGGTTTTTGATGTTGCAAATATAAAGCATTTTACTTGATTTGTCAAGTGTTTCAGGATAAAAAACTGTTGTTTTGTGGATAAATAGTGTATTTTGTGGATAAATACCTCTTAACTGGTCTGATTTTACTAATGTTTTAAAGAATAAACTATTACAAACCTCTTGATAATTAAACAAATTCTAAACTATCACCATCTCTATACCCTTAAAATACTATAAATTTAATGTCAATAATAAATCAATTTTTTAACCAATTATTTATTTCGCAAATTCGTGGCAAAATTTTTATTCTCATGTCCTCTGTGAAATACATATTTGTTACTGGCGGTGTTACTTCTTCTTTAGGGAAAGGTATCATCTCTGCATCCCTTGCTAAGCTCTTACAGTCAAGAGGGTTCAGTGTAACAATACAAAAATTAGACCCATATATTAATGTTGATCCTGGCACTCTCAACCCTTACGAACACGGTGAATGTTATGTTACTGATGATGGTGCGGAAACTGACTTAGATCTTGGACATTACGAAAGATTTTTAAATACTCCCACATCTCAAGCCAATAATGTTACAACAGGCAAAATATACCAAACAGTTATAGATAAAGAAAGAAGAGGTGAATATCTCGGAAAAACAGTGCAAGTTATTCCACATATTACTGATGAAATCAAAAGAAGAATAAAAATTTTAGGACAAAAAAATCATTACGATTTTGTTATTACAGAAATCGGTGGAACAGTTGGAGATATAGAATCAACACCCTACATAGAAGCCGTCAGACAATTAAAATGGGAGCTTGACAATGACTGTTTAGTAATACATCTTACTTTATTACCTTATTTATCTTCTACGGGAGAATTAAAAACCAAGCCCACACAACACTCTGTAAAAATGTTATTAGAACATGGTGTTCAACCCGATATTATTGTATGTAGAACAGAACACAAAATTAATGATGATATCAGAAGAAAAATTGCTCTATTCTGTAATGTGAGTATAGATGCTGTTGTTGAAGCAATTGACGCTAAATCTATTTATGAAGTACCTTTATTAATGGAAAAAGAAAAACTAGATGATGTTGTATTGAAAAAACTAAATGTTCAAACGAACAATAAATCCAACTTAAAAAAATGGAAAGAATTTTTGAATATTCTATATACTACTAAAAAAGAAATAGATATTGCTCTTATAGGAAAATATGTAGAACTTAAAGATTCTTACAAATCAATAGCAGAAGCCTTTATTCATGCTGGTGTAGTCAATAATTGTAAAGTAAACATACATTGGACACATAGTGAAAAAATAAATAAAGAAAATATTGCAAACATCCTTGAGAAAGTAAAAGGAGTTATAGTAGCCCCAGGATTTGGAAACAGAGGTGTTGAAGGAAAAATCCTTGCTATAGAGTATGTAAGAAAAAATAACATCCCATTTTTAGGGATATGTTTAGGAATGCAATGTGCAGTAATTGAATTTGCAAGAAATGTTTTGAATTACAAAGATGCAAACAGTAGAGAAATGAATCCTGCTACCACTCATCCTGTTATTGATTTATTAGATAATCAAAAAAAATTAACTTATATTGGAGGAACTATGCGGCTAGGTGCATACTCTTGTGAAATTAAAGAAAATACACTAGCTTATAAAATATATAAACAAAAATTGATACACGAACGACATCGTCATCGTTATGAATTTAATAATGAATATACAGACGTATTTGTCAAAAATGGAATGGTGTTTTCTGGTATTAATCCTGATAAAGGACTTGTAGAAATAATAGAATTAAAAGAACATCCTTTTTTCATAGGCGTACAATTTCATCCCGAATACAAAAGCACAGTAGAAAACCCCCATCCTTTATTTGTTCATTTTATCAAAGCTGCTCTTGAACAAAAATAAAAATGGACAATCTACAAATAGCAGGAAAATTAGGTAAACCACATGGCATTAAAGGTTTTTTAGTCATACATTCACATTATGATATAGACTGGGAAAATTTAAACACAATTTTTATTGAAATAAATAATCATTTTATCCCCTATCAGATAGAGCAAGTTAAATTTCTTCCAACTAAAACAGTTATCAAACTTAAGCTCCTTTCCTCCATTAACGATGCAAAAAAACTTACCAATAAAGATTTTTATGTGTCCAAAAACTTTATTAGTAAAGATGATATATCTATTTACATTAACTATACTGTTTTAGATGCCAACAATAATAATTTTTCAATAGGGATAGTTGTAGATTATTTAATACAAGAAACTACCACATGTTTAATATTATCAAATAACAATAAAAAAGAAATACTTCTGCCCTTTAATGATGCTTTCATCAAAAGTATTGATAATAATAAAAAAATCATTTATTACAAGGCCATTGAAGGAATGTATTAACTCTAAGTTAATATTGGGAATTAAAAATAAACCAATACTCTCTGTTTTCGATTATTGAAAATATTATGTTCTTTTCGATGATTTATCCTTCTACCTTATCTGGTATTATGCGCTCTTAGTATTTTCCATATTTTCCCGTGCTCTCTGTTGTTGAAAATTTATTTCTTTTCTTCTGAATTTCAACCTTAATCTCAATTATGTAGTGAACAATAACAAATTTACTACCTTTGCAAAAAACACATAAAACTATGAGAAAAATAGAAAATTATGTTTTAGGAAAATGGATAACAGGAGCAGATGCAGGACAGGTTTTATATAATGCAGTAACAGGAGAACCAATAGGTATAGCATCTACAAAAAACATTGATTTTAATGAAGTTCTCAAATATGGTCGTAATATTGGTGGACAAGCATTAAGAAAGATGTCTTTTTATGAAAGAGGCATAATGCTTAAACAACTCGCTCTACATCTCTTATCTAAAAAAGAATTATTCTATGAAATAAGTTATATGACTGGCGCTACAAAAGTAGATAGTTGGATAGATATAGAAGGAGGAATTGGTAATTTATTTTCTTATGCATCTCTACGTCGTCAATTCCCTGATCTACCTTATCATGTAGAAGGGGATGCTATTAAACTATCAAAATCCGGGAAATTTATCGGACATCATATTGTTGTGCCTAAAAGAGGAGTTGCTCTACATATCAATGCATTTAATTTCCCTGTTTGGGGAATGTTAGAAAAAATTGCGGTTAATCTTTTAGCTGGCGTTCCTGCTGTCGTTAAACCTGCTACCATTACTTCTTATCTCACAGAAGTTGTTGTAAAAGAAATCATCGCATCAAAAATTTTACCCGAAGGAAGTTTACAATTACTGTGTGGTTCTATTAATGGAATATTTGACTATTTGACAAATCAAGATGTAGTAACATTCACAGGATCAGCTTCCACAGGGAAAATGCTCAAATCGCATTCAAAAATTATGGAAGAAAGTATTCCCTTCAATATGGAAGCCGACTCTCTCAATGCAATGGTACTCGGAGAAGATATAACCCCTGACAAGCCCGAATTTGATTTATTTATTAAAGAAGTTACAAAAGAAATAACTATAAAAGCAGGGCAAAAATGTACCGCTGTAAGAAGAATAGTAGTTCCCGAAAAACTCATAGAAGAGGTACAAAAAGCTCTCAATAAAAAACTTCTGTCCATTACAATTGGTAATCCAAAAGAAGAAAAAGTAAAAATGGGAGCATTAGCTTCAAAAGAACAAGTAAAGGAAGTTTTGGATAAAATTGAACTCCTCAAAAAATCTCAGAAAATCGTGATTGGAAATACGCAAGAATATGAAGTAATAAGTGCTGATAAAAATAAAGGAGCTTTTCTACCCCCTATAGTCTTCTTAAATGAAAAACCATTAGAATACATAGATTGTCATAACATAGAACCTTTTGGTCCAGTAAGCACCATTATGCCTTACAAAAACCTTGATGAAGCAATACAAATCATAGAGCTCGGTAAAGGCTCATTAGTTACGAGCATCACCACAGCCGACAAAAAAATTGCAAGAGATTTTGTATTAAATACCGCACATCTCAATGGAAGAATAATGATACTAAACAATCAAATTGCAAAAGAACATACCGGACATGGTTCACCATTACCTCTCCTTATTCATGGAGGACCAGGAAGAGCTGGCGGAGGAGAAGAAATGGGCGGAATCAGAGGTGTCCTACATTACATGCAAAGAACAGCTATACAAGGGACACCAGAAGTCATTACTGAAATCACACAACAATATCAATATGGTGCTCAATATATTGAAAAAGAAAAACATCCTTTCGCTCAATACTTTGAAGACCTTGAAATAGGCGAAACATATATCTCAGCTAAACACACTGTAACAGAAGCCGATATCGTAAACTTTGCTAATCTCAGTGGAGACCACTTCTACGCTCATACAGATATTACTTCATTAGAAGGCACTATATTTACAGGTAGAGTAGCACATGGTTATTACATACTAAGCAAGGCTGCAGGATTATTTGTATTAGCTAAAAAATGCCCTGTATTACTTAATTACGGCATAGATAGTTGTCGCTTTACTAAGCCTGTTTATGTAGGCACAACCATTGGTGTAAAATTAACTTGTAAAGAAAAAATTCTCACAGAGAAAAAAGACGAAAACGACATTAGAAAAGGTATCGTAAAATGGTTAGTAGATGTGTATGATCAAACAGGTGAAACCGTTGCCATTGCCACTATTCTCACAATGGTAAAATGTAAAAATCAATAAAAATTTCTATGAAGAAAATTTTAATTGTTGGTGCAGGAAGATCTTCCTCTGTATTGATAGATTATCTGTTAAAACAATCTGAAATATACAAATGGAAAATAACCGTTACTGATAGCAGCTTAGAATTAGCAAAATCAAAAGTAAAAAACCATCCCAGTGGCTCCGCAGAAGAATTAGATATATTTGATATAAAAAAAAGACAACAACTCATTCAGCAACATGATTTTGTAATATCCATGCTTCCTGCTTCTATGCATACAGAGATAGCAGAAGATTGCGTGAATTTCAGTAAAAGTATGGCTACCGCTAGTTATGTAAGTGACAGTATGCGAGCATTAGATAAAATAGCAAAAAGTAAAAATATCGTTTTATTCAATGAATTAGGATTAGACCCAGGTATAGATCATGCCTCTGCCATGAAAATCATTGATGAAATACACCAACAAGGAGGAAAGGTCATTACTTTTCATTCGTATTGCGGAGGACTCATTGCACCTGAGAATAACGATAATCCATGGGGATATAAAATTAGTTGGAACCCAAGAAACATAGTCATGGCAGGAAACGGAACAGCTGAGTATTTATCAGATGGCAAAGTAAAATTATTACCATACCAAAGATTGTTTGAACAACACCAAACCATCACAATAGATAATTTTTCTTTTGATGCCTACGCCAATAGAAACAGCATACAATATATTGAAGCATATAAAATTCCCGAAGTAAAAAATATATTACGAGGAACATTGAGATATGAAGGCTTTTGCAAAGCGTGGAATGTCATTGTAAATCTCGGACTTACCGATGATAGCATTCTATTAGATAACTTAAATACAGTATCTTACAGAGAATGGATAGAGATGTTTTTACCTCCTGGCGAAGAATCTGCAAAGCAAAAACTATTAAAGATATTTCAAAATAAAATAGATAACAAAGTACTTGAGAAAATGGAGTATTTAGAGTTTTTCTCCGATAAAAAAATACAAAATCCTTTAAAGGGAACATCCGCTATGATATTACAATCTTTATTAGAAGAAAAATTAAAATTAAAATCAGCAGATAAAGATTGGGTAGTCATGTATCATTATTTTGAATATACAATAAAAAATAAAAAATATACACTTGAATCTTATTTTCATGATAAAGGCATAGATAGCATTTATACCTCAATGGCAAAAACTGTTGGACTCCCATTAGGTATTACTGTAAAAAACTATTTACTAGGAAAAATTAATCTTTCTGGTGTCCAAATACCTACTATTCCGGATATTTATATCCCACTATTAGAGGAGTTAAAATCTTACGGAATAGTATTCAAAGAGAAAAAAATCAACCATTAACAATTATTTGCGTAAAATTTGTTATATTTGTAGATAAAATTAGAACTATGTTTAAAAAATATTTCATCTTTTGTTTTATTTTTATCATTTATTTTCCATTTACATACTCCCAAAAAAACTTATACTGGGTAGGCGGAAGCGGAAAATGGAATGACCCAAAACACTGGTCATTAGAAAGTGGTGGTAGAGCAGATAATATCATTCCCGATAAAAATTGTACTGTTATTTTTGATGAAAATTCTTGTTTATCCCCTTCACTCATAGAAATAATAGGAAATCAAGAAGTTGCGGACTTAAAGGTTACTTCTTTTCAAAAGATATATTTCAACATTTCTCAAAGTTCGCAACTTACAATCCAAGGTAATTTCTCTATTGGATACAATACACAAATATCTGGTTCAAACCCTATTATTATTAAAAACAACAACCCATCTCCTTCTCGTTTAAATACAGGTGGTTCTAAAATAGAAGGAGATATCATTTTAGATGGTAACGATTTTATCTTAGAACAAGTAAGTGCTAAAAAACTAATTTTCAATTGTAAAAATGTTCATTTACAAAAATCTTATATTTCTGTTGATGTATTAGAAATGAATAAAAACATTCAAAATATATTTTCTGATAATTCAGTTATTAAATTTAATCAAATTATATACTCCTCAACAAGTAATTGGCGAGCTAACAAAACATATTTTGTAACAAAAAGTAAGCTCCCTGAGAATATCTTTACATCTAACTCTAATTATAAAACCTATCACCCAGATCAAATCGCTGCTTGTGGAGCTACTTTAACAGGGGTTAATGTTTCATGTGCAGGTAATTGTGATGGACAACTAATATTAAACGCTGATTTTTCTACTTGTTCAGCCGCTTCCCCCCCTTATACATTAGATTGGAGCAATTCTTCATGTACACCTTCTCCTACACTTACCTCCATACCAAGCTCTGGAACATACACAATAAATGGAGTTTGTGCTTGTGGAAATGCTTATGTGGTTTGGATTTATGATAGTAATAACAACTTAATTGCTATTTCTAACAATGCTAATGTTACAGGACCTTCTTTGGTAGGATTTATTGTCACTTCTACTTCTCCTCCCAAATGTAATGGGGATTGCAACGGTTCTGTCTCTGCCATTACATCAGGAGGAACACCAGCATCTCCAGGGAACACATATACTGTCATTGTCAATGGTAGCACTACATATACTAACGTACCACAAGGAAGCGCTTTTACATATACAGGACTATGTGCAGGAACACATACTTTTAATATCATTGATGCCAATAGTTGTAATAAATCTTTTACCGTATCTTTAACGCAGCCTTCTCCTCTCTTAGCTAATGGAAGTTTTACTAATGTGACTTGTTTTGGTGCTTGTAATGGCATTGTAGCTGTATCCCCTTCGGGAGGCACCCCAGGTTATACTGTTAACTGGAGTACAGGAGCAACAAATACGACCTCTATAAATAATCTTTGCCCTGGCGTATATACTGGTACAGTTACCGACTTCAACGGCTGTCTAGCATTATATACAGCAACCATCACACAACCAACATCTATTACAATTGTTCCTACACAAACCAATGTTAGTTGCTTCGGATTTTGTGATGCAACTGCTTCTATAAGTGTTTCAGGAGGAATTCCTCCTTATACATACAACTGGAGTTGCTCATCTTCTACTACTAATTCAGCAACTGGTTTGTGTGCAGGGACTTGTACTGTAACAGTGACAGATAATAATAATTGCATAACCCCCCATAATTTTACAATTACACAACCATCTTCAATAACAATTGTAACATCAACAACAGCCCCGCTCTGTAATGGAGGATGCGATGGGCAATCTTCTTTCACAGTAATTGGCGGAAGCGCCCCCTTCAACTATACAGTCAATCCAGGAGGAATAACAGGCACGGCTAACCCTACAGCCACTATACTCAATCTTTGTGCTGGTAATTATACTTTATCTATTGCAGACGCTAATAACTGTCCAAAAGTACAAACTTTTACAATTACACAACCTCCTGCCTTGTCTGCAGGCGTGACCACTAATAGTGCCACATGTTATGGCTTATGTAACGGTTCTGCATCTGTAAGCATTAGTGGAGGAACACCTGCTTACACCTTCACTTGGTTACCTGGTGGACAAACAGTAAATCCTGTTTCTTCTTTATGTGCGGGAAATAATTATAGTGTCCTTATTAAGGACGCAAATAATTGTACTTTATCTATTTCATATACTATTACACAACCATCGTCTATTACTCCAAATGTAACATTCACTAATGTTACATGCAACGGTGCATGTAATGGACAAATCAATGCTTCTCCATCTGGTGGAACCCCTTCTTATAATTATACACTTGCAGGAGTATCTACTACAATTACTGGCAATCCTCCTTATACATCTTTATGTGCAGGAAGTTACACCTTAACTATTCAGGATGCTAACAATTGTATAAAAACACAAACCATCAATATAACTCAACCAAATGCACTTACCGTAACCGCAATATCTACAAGTGTTTCGTGTTATGGTGGCTGTGATGGATCTGTTTCGGGTAGTGCGAGCGGAGGAACTCCTTCCTATACTTATGTATGGAGTGTTCCACCATCAGGTTCAACATTTACCGCACCTGTTTTAACAAATCAATGTGCAGGAGTTTATACCCTAACAGTGATAGACGGGAATGGGTGTACTGGATCAGCTACTACATCAATTGTTTCGCCTCCCGATATAACCATAACCGCTACCACTAACTCTACATCCTGTAGCTATAATTGCACTGGTTCTATTACAACTACAGTGACAGGAGGAACACCTCCTTATGCATATAATTGGAGCTCAGGAAATACTACTCCAAACATTACAAACTTATGTCCGGGAACTTATACACTCACTGTAACAGACTCTAAAAACTGTATAAAAGTTGACTCTTTTACTATAATTGCTCCACCTGCAATAACTATAACAACGAATGTACAAGATGTATTGTGTTTTGCAGGAGGTTGTACTGGATCTGCTACAGCTATTGCTACAGGTGGTACTCCAGGATATTTTTATTCATGGAGTACTGTTCCTGTAACTAATAATTCCGTAGTAACAAATTTATGTGTAGGCAATTATGTAGTAACAGTATGGGATGCTAATGGTTGTACATCCTCTCAAAATATTAGCGTCTCACAACCTGCTCAACTACAGGCAAATGTTACAGGAATCCAGGCGAGTTGTAGTTCTACTTGTATTGGAGCAGCAACAATTACTCCAAATGGAGGTATAGGCCCATATTCATTTACATGGACACCAACAGGAGGGAATTCCAATATCGCTAATAATTTATGCATAGGTAATTACACTGTAACCGTACAAGACTTCAATGGATGTATAACTACAACAACCCTCTACATACCACAAGCTATATTCTTGTCCCTAACCACAAGTGGAAGCACATTAACATGTTATAATACTTGTAATGGTGCCGCTAATGTGAGTGTTTCAGGAGGGCTTTCTCCTTATACTTATACATGGTCATCAGGCAGCGGTACTATTTCAAATAGTCCTAATGTGAGCGGCTTATGTTCGGGTGGCTATACTGTGGTAGTAGAAGATGCGCAAGGATGTCAAAATACAGATTCAGTAAGATTTACAAATCCGCCGCCAATTGTTATTACCTCTTCCAATGTTACTAATATTCTTTGTAACGGAAATTGTAATGGACAAATTTCTTTAATAGCAAGCGGGGGAACGGGTAGTTTGACCTATTCTTGGACACCATCAGGATTAACAGGCGATGGAACAGGAACAGTAACTAGTTTATGTGCAGGTAGTTATACGGTAGATATTAAAGACGCTAATAATTGTTATACCACAGCGATATTTAATATCACTGAACCGCCAGCCACCACTATTACTTTATCAAACACGGACCCTACAAGTTGTACTAGTAATAATGGAATCGTTACTGGCACTATTAATGGAGGCACACCAAACTATAATTATACCGTAAATCCAGGTCCCACAGGGGCTACATCTTCCGGATTTACAGTGAATACACTAGCACCGGGTGTTTATTCAATAACAATACAAGATGCTAACGGATGTTCTACAACTTCAGTTGCTACTTTAAATGGACCTGGAGGACCTACTATTACTTCTATATCCACTCAAAGTGTATTATGTTATGGAGGTAACAATGGTAGTACAACAGTAGTAGCAACCTCTACCAATCCTCCCTTATCTTATACATGGTCACCATCAGTATCTACAACAAGCATCGCTACAGGCCTATCAGCGGGTGTTTATGTTGTAACAATAGGAGACGCTGGAAACTGTACAACAAGTTCTGTAATTACCATTTCACAGCCTCTACAATTTTCTCTCAATCCTACTGTTACACAACCTGTTTGTAATTCTACCTGTTCAGGATCTATTAGTGTATCTCCTTCCGGAGGTACACCAGGCTATTCTTATACATGGTCACCATCTGGTTCAAATTCCCCTGCAATTAGCAGTCTGTGTCCTGGAACATATACTTTAGATGTATTAGACGGTAATAACTGTCCTTATACACAAACATTTACTATTAATCCTCCTTCTACTTTGAATATCAGTTTTACTCAACAGGATGTATTATGTAATGGAGCATGTAATGGTTCTATAACAACTAACGTTACAGGAGGGACACCTCCTTATAATTATACATGGACACCTGTCGGTACATTCCCTGGTTCATCTTTAGCTAGTATAGTTGGATTATGCCCAAATACTTATACTGTGAATGTAACCGATAACGGGAGTTGTAATGTAACTATGACAGTAACGATTACGGAACCTCCTGTATTAACAAGTACAGTTGTAAATTCTGGAAGTGTAACTTGTAATGGTAGTTGTGATGGAGGAGCTACTGTAACAGTAAATGGAGGAATACCACCATATAATTATTCATGGAGTAGTACATCTTATACGACATCTGTAGTTAATGCCTTATGTGCAGGTACTTATTCGTCTATTGTTACAGATGCTAACGGATGTCTTGTTACTCAGACATTTACTATTACTCAACCAGCTCCAATTAGTGTAAGCTTAAATCCCACTAATCCTGCATGTTACAATTCTTGTAATGGTAATATAACATCTGTGGTTACAGGAGGGAATGGATCGTATTCATATACTTGGGCTCCAACAGGTGGTAATAGTGGAAATGCCGCTAATCTCTGTGCTGGTAATTACACTTTATTTGTAACAGACAGTAAAAATTGTCCTGGACAACAAGTAACTACACTTGTTAATCCGCCCAAAATTTTGGCTAATATTACTTATACAAATCCGACAACCTGTAGTAACTGTAATGGTATTGCTAATAGTAATCCCATGAATGCAACCCCCCCCATTAGTTATACATGGTCTACATCACCTCCTCAAAGTACTCCAACAGCAACAGGATTATGTGGAGGAACTTATACAGTATATATTCAAGATAATAAAGGTTGTATAGATAGTGGACAAGTAACTTTAAGCGCCCCTGTCACTATTAGTGTTAATCCATCTATGAGCCCATCGGATTGTAGTGCTTGTAATGGATCTATTACTATTGTAGCAACTGGTGGAACTTCTCCTTATACTTATACATGGAATCCGCCTGTATCTACTACGAGCGTAGCTACAAACTTATGTTCCGGAGTTTATACAGTAACAATTGCTGATATTAATATGTGTCAACAAACCTTTCAATTACCACTAAGTAACTCTAATGGTCCAAGCGGTATTACTATTTCATACACTAATGCGAGCTGTAATAGTTATTGTAATGGTACTGCTGTAGCAGGACTTCCAATCACAGGAGGAACTGCTCCGTACACTTACACATGGGTAACTCCACCTGTCGCATCTCCAACAATTACTAATTTATGTGCAGGTGTTTATACCGTTCAAGTAACAGATGCTAATAATTGTGTATTTTTTCAATCTGTAACTATTTCAGAACCATCTCCTTTAAATGCTAATGATAATATAAAAAATCCCGAATGTAATGGTATTTGTGATGGAAGTATAAGTATATCTCCATCTGGCGGAACTTCTCCTTATACTTATACATGGAGTACAGGAGCTACTACAAACTCTATTACTTCTCTTTGCCCTGGAGTATATTCTGTTTCTGTATTTGACAACAATGGGTGTCAATATCCCCTCACATATACACTAACAGGTAATACATCCATTTCTGCGAACACCTTTGTAATTAATAATACTTGTTTTTATGATTGCAATGGTAGTGCATCTGTTATAGGTATAACAGGCGGAACTCCACCGTATAACTTCAACTGGAGTGACCCATTAGGGCAAAGTAACTCAATAGCAACAGGTCTATGCAACGGAGATTATAGCTGTACTATCATAGATAATAATGGGTGCTTTGGTAACTTCTCTGTTACCATCACTTCCCCTTCCTCAGTAACTGCCAATTATATTGCTAATAATCCAAATTGTGGTGCTTGTGATGGAAGTGTTAATTTAACTTTATCTGGTGGTACGCCAGGATATACTGTACAATGGAGTAATGGAAATGTTGGAACAACAGCTAATAACTTATGTGCAGGCCTTTATATGATAACTATTACAGATACTAATGGATGTCAACAAAATTCATTTATTCCATTAAGCGATAATTCATCCTTAATCACAACTATTACAACAACTAATCCTGCTTGTTTTGGGAATTGTGTTGGAGCCTCAACAGTTATAGCCAGCGGAGGAACGCCTCCTTATTCATACTTGTGGCTCAATTCAGGAAATACTTCTAACATTGAAACTAACTTATGTGCAGGTACATATTATGTTCAAGTGAAAGACTCTATGAATTGTATTAGCACAGAATCTGTTACCATTAATGCTACTAATACTATACAAATAACACCAACCGTATATCAACCATCTTGTGGAGTAAGCAATGGAACAATTATAGCAAATGTGAGTGGGGGTACTGCTCCCTATTCTTATACCTGGATACCTGGTGGTAGTTCAAGTGCAACACTAACAAATGTCAGCGCAGGCACTTATACTTTGCAAATAATAGATGCATCCGGTTGTTCTACTTCGTCTGTTTTTGTTATATCTAATCAGGGAGGACCTATAGCTACTCTCAACATCATCAACTCTGCCTGTAATTCCTCGTGCGACGGAGCAGCATCTGTAACTGTAACAACGGGGGCTTCTCCTTATACTATTACATGGTATGATGGAACTGTAATAAACGGTAGCTTTAGTAGTATATCAGGACTATGCAGTGGATTAATAACTGCTACTGTAACCGATAATAATAGTTGTTTAACTGTATTAAGCGGAAGTGTTTCTTCACCAACAGGAATTTTGAATAGTATGCCTGTCATACAAAATCCTAATTGCTTTGGAGATACCAATGGTTCTATTTCCATAATTACAAGTGGAGGAACTTTGCCATATACTTATACTTTTATGCCATCAGGAAGTAATACAAATCCTTTAACAAATGTAGGTGTAGGTAATTATACTATAAATATCTCTGATAGTAATGGATGTCAAGATAGTTTAACTGTTAATATCACACAACCACAGCCTATTGTAATAACAGCTATTACTAATCCGACATGTAATACATTACCAGATGGTTCAATTACTACAACTGTTACAGGAGGTAATCCAACATATACTTATTCATGGTCTGGTCCAAATTCTTATACTAATACTATAAGTACTGCAACAAACATAGGTGTTGGTACATATTCTCTCAGTATCATTGACACTAAAGGATGTACGAAAGATACAAGTTTTGTTATTATCTCTAATTTCACTATTAATGCTATTGCGGATAGAGATACAGCACAATGCGGTAGCTATACTTACACTTTAGATGGTAGTTCTTCAGTGAATGCTCTTACCTATCAATGGACACAATTACCTTCAAATACTAATATAGCCAATACTGCTACAACTAATGTGAATGTATCCACAGGTACTAATAGTTTTGTGCTCACTGTTACAAATAACACCTGTACAGATACTGAAATGGTAGTACTAACAGGTTATCCATTACCCATAGTAGATGCGGGACCTTTCTCTACTATAGCTGTAGGAACATCTACTATCATAGGAGGAAGTCCTACTGCACCTACCGCTACAAATTATGTATGGATACCTTCTGCCGATTTAAATAATGCAACAATACCAAATCCCACCAGTAGCACGACAGTTACTACTACATACACAGTAATAGTGACCGATGCAAATGGTTGCATAAATTGGGATACTATTACAGTATATGTATACCCTGAAATTGATATTCCAAATGGGTTTAGTCCCAATGGAGATGGGAAAAATGATTATTGGATAATTGATAATATACAACAATTCCCTGATAACGAAGTAGAGGTATATAATAGATGGGGAGAACTATTGTTTTACTCCAAAGGATACAACACGCCTTTTGATGGTAAGTACAAAGGTCAGGATTTACCTGTAGGAACTTACTACTACATTATAAGATTAAATTCTGACCTATATCAGAAAGATTATACAGGTCCATTAACAATATTCAGATAAATCATTGTAAAATTATGTATATATGAAAAATACAATAACCCAGATATTAATAATCATTATGATAAGTGCTTTGTTTTATACAAAGGCGCAACAACTTCCACAATTTTCACAATATATGCTTAATGAATTAGCAATTAATCCTGCAGTAGCAGGAAAATATGAGTATGCTGATGTAAGAGGAATATACAGGTATCAGTGGGTAGGAATTACGGACGCTCCGAGAACTTTTAATTTGAATGTACATGGACCTATTGCAAAACAAAAAATGGGGTTAGGACTGAATATCTTTACAGATATTGTTGGACCAACAAGAAGAGAGGGGGCGAATATAAACTATGCTTATCATTTAGTTCTTTCTAAAGAAAAAGAAATAAAATTAGCCATGGGATTATATGCAGGCTTTTTAAGATGGGGAATTGACGGGCATAAATTAAAACTACATGATAGTGGAGATGAGAATTTACTAACGCAATATCAAACTGTTTTTGTCCCAGATTTTGGAGCAGGATTGCATGTGTATAAAAAAAGTGGATATTTCGGTATAGCAGCTCCACAATTGTATCAAAGCCCTTTGAAATTGTACCCTTTAACAACCAATAAAAGCACATTAGTTACACATATTTTTATTAATGGAGGATATAAATTTTCTATTGGTGAGGATTTTAAAGTAGAACCTTCCTTTTTAGTAAAGTATGTAAACCCAGTTCCTGTAAAAGTGGATGGAGCATTAAGATTGTTGTACAAAGAACAATTTTGGATAGGCGGTAGTTTTAGAACCAATGATGCATGGAGCGCTATGGCTGGTCTATTATACAAAAATTATTTAATGATAGGGTATGCATATGATTTTACTACAACTGCTCTAAGAAAGTATAACACAGGAACACATGAGGTCATTATAGGAATGCGCCTTTCAAGATCGCAAAATAAGCACTGGGAAGATGTAAAAGAATAATCTTTAAAATCAGATAAATGCTTCATTATTAGTAGTTAATGTAATTTTTTTGCTTTATCATCGTTATATTTATGCATTGTGCGAATGCGTTTTTTAATTATAATCTTCTGCGCTTTCAGTGGACATGATTTTTTATTAAGTCAAATAAATAATATTGTTTCAAAGAGAATACTTGTAGATAAAGATACTATAACATTAGATAGTAATTATATTGTTCCAGGTAGTTTACGAGTAAAATCTATAAATAAAGAACCTATTGTTTATAGATGGATAGAAAATAATCAAAAATTAATATTTATTGAACCTCCCACTGATTCAATCATTATAGAGTATCAAAAGTTTCCATTTAAATTTCATAAGGAATATGCTCACAAAAAATTATCTGAAATACGAAAAGATTTATCAAGGCCCGTAGAAGCCTATCAATTTAGCTTTTCAGATAAGAACAAACCAGATGATTTTTTTTCTGATAAGATATTTAAAAACGGAAGTATTAGTCGTGGTATTACTTTCGGTAATAATCAAGATATGAGCGTACAGTCTAATTTTAATTTGCAAATGCAAGGCAAACTTACAAAAGATATTGACATTGCAATGGTAGCAACAGACAACAACATCCCTTTTCAAGCAGATGGTACTACTTCTCAGCTTCAAGAATTTGATAAAGTATACATACAACTAAGTAATAAAAATAACAAACTTATTATTGGAGATTACCAACTATCACAACCAAAAAATACTTACTTCATGAATTTTTTTAAGCGATTACAAGGTATAAATTTCGAAAACACTGATAGCATCAATAAAAAATTAAAACTCAAAACAACTGTGGCTTTAGCCCTAACAAGAGGAAAATTTGCCAGAAATGTTTTTTATGGAAAAGAAAACAATCAAGGTCCATATAGGCTTACAGGAGCTGATGGAGAATTATTAATTGTTGTGCTTTCAGGAACAGAAAGAATTTACATTGATGGAAAATTACTACAAAGAGGGCAAGAGAACGATTATATTATCGACTACAATACCGCAGAAATCACATTTACAGCAAAGCAGTTGATAACAAAAGACAAAAGAATAGTCGCGGAATTTCAGTATGTTACAAAAAGTTTCTCTCGTTCATCCTATTTTATCGGAGAGGAATTAAATATATTACAGAATCAAAGAGTTTATTTCAACTTTTATTCCGAACAAGACAATAAAAATCGTTTTTTACAGCAACAGCTCAACACAGAGCAAATAAAATATTTGTCACAAATTGGTGATACGATTAGCAATGCATATTACAATAGTGCTATATTATCAGAATTTAATAATACAGATGTTTTTTATAGAAAAAAAGATACTATTGTGAATAGTGTTCTATACAAGGATATTTATGAATACTCTACAAATCCTGACAGTGCAGAATACAAAGTAACCTTTAGTTATGTTGGAAGCAATAAAGGTTATTACAAACAAATTCAATCTTCTGCTAATGGTAAAGTCTTTGAATGGATAGCTCCTATTAATGGGGTATTACAAGGAGATTATATGCCCATAATTAAACTTGATGTGCCACAAAAAAAACAAATGTTTACTGCCGGTTATCAACATACTATTTCTCCTCAAAATAGACTTTCAGCAGAATTTGCTTATACAAAAAATGATATCAATACTTTTAGTAAATATAATAAAAATAACGATGACGGCTACGGAATAAAGTTGCTCTCACTACATAACCTGAAGATAATTACCAATTATTCCTTACAAATAGAGAATGAATACGAATATGTTTCAAAAGACTTTAATTATATTCAAAGATACAGAAGTATGGAATTTCAAAGAGACTGGAACAAAAATTTTTTTAACGATGCGATTATTACTGATCAACATATTGGAAAGACTTTATTGAAAATTATTAATAAAAGTAACTCGTCTTCTTATTATGGATTAAATGTATTTGTGGAAGGGAGCAATTTTTTAGGATACAAACATTTGTTTGGTAGTCAAATCAAACAGTCTTGGATAAATCTTCAATACGATGGTTCTTATCTTGCCACATCTACTACAACTGCCAATTCGGCTTTTTACAGACATAAATCATTATCAACTATTCCAATCCATACTTTTTTGCAAATCAATTTCACAGATGATTTTGAAAACAATATATTTTGGAAACCAAAAGAAGGAACAAAACTGTACACATCATATCAATTTTGGGAATGGGAAACAAGCATTTCCTCTAAGGACACAGCAGGTGTTTTTTACAAGATATTTTATAGATACAGACAGGATAAACACGCTATCAATAATGAAATGACAGACAGCACAAAAGCACAAAATTATGGTTTTCAAATAAAGTCAAATAAGTGGATAAATCATCCTTTCAACATTATGACCACATATAGAATATTAGAATTAAAAAATATCGTAACCACTGCCCTTTCTCCTGATAACACATTGCTCTCAAGAATAGAATACTATCCCCGATTTTGGAAAAATTTTTTGAACATCTCTCTATTTTATGAAACCGGTTATGGACTTGAAAATAAGAAGGAATACTATTATGTGGAAGTAACACCTCCACAAGGACAATATATGTGGATAGACTACAATAACGATGGTATCAAACAACTTAATGAATTTGAGATAGCTCAGTATCCAGACCAGGCAAAATACATAAGAGTATATGTACCTACCAATAACTATGTAAAGGTATTACAAAATCAACTGAGTACTTCCATAAACATCCGTCCTTCTGTGTTACTAAAAAACAAAAAACATTGGACTGCTAATATCTTGAAATTATTTGCTTTCCAGACAGTGTTCAAAAACGACAACAAAACTTATCAGCAATATCAATTAGAAAAAACAATTTATTCTGATTTTAATAACCTCAAAGACACTAGTACTATTAGTGCTAATCAATCTATTCGACAAAGTGTATTTTTTAATCAATCAGGTTCAATGTTCGGAGCAAATTATAATTATTTACAAAATGCTAATAAACAATTGCTCACTAATGGTTATGATTTAAAGTACCTACAAACTCACGAATTGAAATGGAGATACAGTATTGTACAATGGCTTACTTTCTCTTTCGTGCATAGCATCGGGAAAAAAGCATTTACTTCACAATTATTTAATAATAGAAATTATGACTTAGAAATTATTGAAAGTGAGCAAAAGATAATTTATCAAACTAATACCAACTTAAGAATATCATTAAACTACAAATATTCACAAAAAACTAATCAATTAAGTCTATTGCAAAAAGGTATCATTCATACTGTTGGAATAGAAAGTAAAATCATACGTTCTGAAAAATCAAGCATCAATGGACAATTCAATTATGTAAAAATCATCTACCTCAATGATAATAATTATAACACTCCCGTAGCTTTTGAAATTTTACAGTCTTTACAACCAGGTGATAATTATACATGGAATCTTAATTATCAGCAAAACATTACTAATTACTTACAAATAAGCATTATATACGATGGCAGGAAAAGCGCATTGAATAATAAGATTATTCACATTGGTTCTATGCAAGTGAGAGCTATATTTTAATTGCTGTATTCAAGTTATAAATGATTGTTTGATTTTACACCTGCAGAAAGAAACATTAAATGTTAAGAAACCTGATTTTTTAATTACTAAATTCAAGTAATAAATGCAACTTTTTTAGAGGAGAGGATAAATGAAATTTTTCAAGGCAAAGGAGAAAGAAAAAACCCC